>OMGR01000001.1_pt1 | contig 256393 bp, 183 predicted proteins | sample 1646061 | NCBI WGS metagenome assembly OMGR01 (sample SAMN05578583, study PRJEB25193) | human gut metagenome | biome: Human Microbiome; feature: human-associated habitat; material: feces | host: Homo sapiens | place: USA:Birmingham | reverse complement strand
ATCAGAAAGCAGAAAATTTATTGCTACATGCAATAGAAATACTGCCGGAACGGATATACCCCTATTATCTGTTAACTAAACTATACTCAGAAACGGCTTTCTTTCAGGAAGATAAGTTTATCAAAGCGGCTGATGCCGTACTGACAAAAGAGCCGAAAGTGGAAAGCACAGCTATCCGCGAAATGAGAACGGAAGTTAAAAAGATGCTCAAAAACATACGGGAAAATCGTAATTAATTTATTTATACACGAATTACGATAACATCGTAACAATAAATTTGTATATTTGGAAATTGAAAACTGAATCATAGCTTATATGAATATGAAATACTACAATTTGCTGGCAATACTGATTCTTTCCGGAATGATAGCCTGCTCCGGTGAGAAAAAAGACAACAGCGCAGGAGAAGAAACTGTCGAAACGGTTTTACCGGACGAAACCAACGAGGTAACCGTGATGACATTAAAGGCTAGTGACTTCAACCACGAACTGATCAGTAACGGCAAATTGTCGGCACGCCGCCATGTAGACCTGCGATTCGAATCGGCTGAACCGATTGCAGAGATTTATGTGAAGAACGGCGACCGGGTGAGTAAAGGGCAAAAGCTCGCTGAATTATCCACTTTCCGGCTGAAAAACAAAATGGCTACGGCTAAAGATGCATTGGAACGTGCCAAACTGGAACTGCAGGACGTACTGATCGGCCAGGGATACTCACTGGCAGACTCGGCAAAGGTTCCCCCTGCAACCATGCAACTTGTCCGGGTAAAGAGTGGTTACGACCAGGCACTGATTCAACATCAGCTTGCCGAATATGAAGAACGGAACGCTGTGCTGACGGCTCCTTTCGACGGCATTGTAGCCAACCTGTTTGCCAAACAATATAATACAGCTTCTACATCCGACGTATTCTGCACGATCATCGATCCGGGCAGCCTGGAGGCGGCGTTTACCGTTCTGGAAAATGAATTGCCTCTGATAAAGAACGGCGACCGGGTCGAAGTCACTCCTTTTGCCCTGAACGATACCAAAGCGGAAGGACGAATCACCGAAATAAATCCATTGGTGGATGAAAACGGTATGGTACAGGTGAAAGCTGCAGTTACGGACAAGGGTAAACTATTCGAAGGCATGAACGTACGTGTCAGCATCCACCGCTCACTGGGTAAACAACTGGTCGTTCCGAAAGAATCGGTGGTGTTGCGTTCGGGAAAACAGGTGGTGTTCGTGCTGGACAGCACAAAGACAAAAGCATACTGGACTTATGTGCATACCGGCCTGGAAAATGCAGACAGTTATACGATCGCAGACGGCTTGAAAGAGGATGACATCGTCATTACAAGCGGTAATATAAACCTGGCACATGAGGCTCCGGTAACCATCATCGAGAAGTTGACAGTTGACAAGTGACAGTTGACAGTTAGCTTAACACAATAAATAGTCCCGATGAATAAACAAATATAAAACATAGAACACAAGCGACATCCACCGGTGTCTCCACCTGTCAACTGTCACTTGTCAACTGTCAACTATAAAAGTTATGGTTAAATTCTTACTACAACGTCCTATCGCGGTACTGATGGCTTTCACGGCCTGTTTTATCGTGGGGTTGGTGACTTACTTTACCATCCCGGTATCGTTGTTGCCGGATATTGCAATACCGGAGATCACCATACAGGTATCCGGACAGAATACATCGGCCCGCGAACTGGAAAATACGGTTGTCAAACCGATCCGGCAGCAACTGATGCAGGTGTCTGCCTTACGCGATATTCACAGCGAGACACGCGACGGTGCCGGTATCATCCGACTGAGTTTCGATTTCGGGACCAATACCGATCTGGCATTCATCGAAGTGAACGAAAAGATCGATGCTGCTATGAACTACCTCCCACGTGAAGTGGAACGTCCGCGGGTGATCAAGGCGAGTGCTACCGATATTCCTGTCTTTTGCCTGAACCTGACACTGAAAACGGGTGACAGCGAAGCAGCCTTCCTCGATCTTTGCCAGTTTGCCGAAACAGTGATCAAACGGCGCATCGAACAATTACCGGAGGTGGCGATGGTGGATATTACGGGAATGCTGAAACGGCAGTTACAGATCGTACCGGATATCAAGATGCTGGAAATGGCGGGAATCACATTGAACGACCTGGAATCGGCTCTCAATTCGAACAATATCGAGCCGGGTAGCATGACCGTACGGGACGGGTATTATGAATACAATATCAAATTCTCTACATTACTCCGCACACCAGAAGATGTGCAGAATATCTATATCCGCAAAAACGACCGTATTTTCCAGTTGAAGGAACTGGCAAAAATAGCCGTAGTACCGGAAATGGAGACAGGCGCCTCCATGTCGAACGGGAAACGGGCGGTCACACTGGCCGTTATCAAGCAGGCGGACGAGAATATGGATAATATGAAGGAGGCGTTGCAGGAAGTGACGGAATATTTCGCAACGGTTTATCCGGATATCGATTTCAGCATCAGCCGCAACCAGACCGAATTGCTGGATTATACTATTTCCAACCTGAAACAGAACCTCTCGCTCGGTTTCATTTTTATCTGTATCGTGGCGATCCTGTTCCTCGGGGACATCAAGAGCCCGGCAGTAATCGGCCTGAGTATGATAGTCAGCCTTATTATCAGCTTCCTCTTCTTCTATATGTTCAAGATGTCGCTGAACATCATCTCCCTTTCCGGATTGATCCTGGCATTGGGTATGATGATCGACAGTTCGATCATTGTGACGGAGAATATTATGCAATATCGATCGAAAGGGTACACACTGGAAGAGGCTTGTTCCAAAGGGACTTCCGAAGTAATCACGCCGATGCTGAGTTCAACCTTGACGACTATTGCCGTATTTGTTCCGTTGGTATTTATGAGCGGTATTGCCGGAGCTATCTTCTATGACCAGGCATTTGCCGTGACGGTCGGACTGATGGTTTCCTATTTTACGGGTATCATGTTGCTTCCCGTACTTTACAAATTAGTCTACAGCATTCCGGATATCAAGCACACAGGCTTTAACCTGCGGATAAACAATCTGATCAAGGAACATACGCTGGATCGTTTTTATGATGCGGGAGTCGATTTCGTATTCCGTCACAAAAAAGTGAATATCGTGTTTATCCTGGTTACACTTCCGTTATGCGTCCTATTGTTCTACGAAGTACCCAAAAGCAGAATGCCGGAGATCGACGAAAACGAACTGATCGCCCATATAGAATGGAATGAAAACATCCATATTGATGAGAACCGGGAACGGGTGGATAAATTATTCAACCAAGTTGCAGGAGATGTGCAAGAATATACTTCATATGTCGGACAGCAACAATTCCTGCTGAACCGCGACAGGGAGTTATCCGCATCGGAAGCCGAATTATATTTCAAGACAGAAAATACTTCAGCCATAGCTCCTTTACAGGAAAAGGTCACCGAATGGCTGAACAAAAACTATCCGGAAGCGGTATTCTCTTTCTCACCTCCGATAACGGTGTTCGAAAAGTTGTTTGTGACAGGTGAGGCCGATATCGTAGCCGAATTCTATGCCCGCAACAAGGCAGAGGCTCCGGAAGCTCAGTCTTTACACAAACTGGAATCGCAGATGAAAGCATCCACCGGTATTGCTCCGGTCGGTGTCGCTTTCGATAACCAGTTGAATATATCCATCGACAGACAGAAGTTACTACTTTATAAAGTGGACTATAACGAGGTATACCGTTTATTGAAAACGGCTTTCAAAGAGAATGAAGTAGCTACCCTCCGTTCCTATCAGCAGTATCTTCCCATCGCTCTTGCCGGTGACGGGAAAACGGTGAACGACGTTCTACAACAAACGCTGGTACAGACGCAGGCAGACAAAAACGGAAAGACTCAGTATATCCCGTTGCAATCGCTGGTACGAGTGACACAAGGGGAAGACCTGAAGACGATCACCGCCGGAAAGAACGGCGAATATATCCCGTTCAGTTTCTACGATGTAAAGAAAGCGGAACCGTTGATGGAGGAAGTGAAAAAGCTGGGCGGACAGAAATGGGAAATCGATTTCTCCGGTAGTTTCTTCTCCAATCAACAGATGTTAAGCGAATTGGTGGTAATCTTATTGATATCTATCTTGTTGATGTATTTTATCCTGGCTGCACAGTTCGAAAGTTTCCTGCAACCATTGATCGTACTGATCGAGATCCCGATCGACGTTGCAGCCTCTTTGCTTGTGCTTTGGATCTGCGGACATACGATGAACCTGATGAGTGCCATCGGTATTGTGGTGACCTGCGGTATTATTATCAATGACTCCATCCTGAAACTGGATGCGATCAATGAGTTACGGAAGGAGGGCGTACCGTTGATGGAAGCGATTCATGAAGCTGGCCGCCGCCGTCTGCGTCCCATCATCATGACATCCCTGACAACCATATTCGGTATGGTGCCGTTGCTGTTTTCGTTCGATATGGGTAGCGAACTTCAAAAGCCGCTTTCCATCGCCATGATCTCAGCCATGCTGATCGGTACAGCCGTCAGTTTGTTCATCATCCCGTTGGTTTACTGGTTCATTTACCGGAAACATGATGTAAACGAAGTAGTTACTGAAAAACAAACAGAAGTTTAACGAATTCTATATAATGCCGTTATGAAGATATGTAAGCTCTTATTATTGTTTCTATTACTCACATCGGGTTACCTGTGTGCCCAGCCACTCACGTTGTCGCTCGAACGGACGATTTCGCTGGCGGCGGATAGTTCGCTGGAGGCATTCAGGACAAAGAATATGTTTTTGGCAGGTTACTGGCAGTACAGGACTTTCAAGGCGGGGAGATTGCCGAGTCTGACACTGAACCTGACACCGGCGCAGTATTACCGGGATATTACGAAACGATATAATTATGATAAAAACACAGAAGAATATCGTACGCAACAATCCTTCTACGCCAATGGGAACCTTCAGGTAAAACAGAACTTCGACCTTCTGGGTGGTACTTTTTATCTGGACTCGGAACTGGGATATATGCGAAATTTTGGTGAAAACACTTATAATCAATATACCACTGTCCCTATTCGGATTGGTTACAGCCAAAGTCTACTGGGTTACAATCCTTTCCGGTGGGAACGGAAGATCGAACCCCTCAAATACGAGAAGGCTAAAAAAGAAATGTTATACAATATCGAAAATATCAGTGAACAAGCAACCTCTTACTTTTTTGCTTTAGCTATGGCACAGGCAGAATATGATCTGGCAAAAGAGAATGTTGCTTCAACAGATACTCTATATCGGACAGGACAGGAACGTCATAAGATCGCAGCTATCAACAAAGCCGAGTTGCTGACACTGAAACTGGATGCCGTTAACGCGCGTAATACATTACAAAATGCAGATATAGCCTTGAAGAGAGCCATGTTCAGTCTGGCCTCATTCCTCAACTTCGATAAAAATACAGAAATACGGTTACGCCTTCCGGGACGTCCGAAAGACATGCAGATCTCCGTTGACGAAGCATTGACACTCGCCCGGGAGAACAACCCGAAATTTCTCGACATGAAACAGCAGATACTGGAAGCGGAACAGCAGGTGGACAAGACAAAAAAAGAAGCTATGTTCAATGCCTCTATCAATGCCAGCATTGGTTTTAACCAGGTAGCTGATAAAATGAAAGAAGCCTATCGTAATCCATTGCAACAGGATGTTGTATCCGTATCCGTTTCCATCCCCCTCGTAGACTGGGGCGTACGGAAGGGTAAGCACAATATCGCCAAAAACAACCTGAACGTGACACAGATATCCGCCCGCCAGGAGGAACTGAGCGTGGAGGAAGACGTGATCATGACAGTCGGCGATTTCAATATTCAGCAGAACCTGATCAGTAGTGCGGAAGAGGCACTGGACCTGGCGGTTATGGCTTATGCCGAAACCAAGCAGCGGTTTATGATCGGAAAGGCAGACATCAACAGTCTGACCTTATCATTGAACCGCCAGCAGGAGGCACAGCGTAATTACATCTCCGCTTTGCAAAATTACTGGCTAAGCTATTTCAAAATACGGAAACTGACATTACATGATTTCGAAACAGGCATATCGCTTGCCCGGGAATTCGATTTCACGCATGGACTATAAGTAACAGACTCAATGAGTACATCTCCTAAAATATCATCCTTTACGATCATCGTCACCTTTCTTTGCGTGGCGTTGACAGGACTGGCTTTCATTCCTCTCCTGCCGATCAAACTGTCTCCCTCACGCACATTGCCCAGGCTGACTATCAGCTACAGCATGCCCGGTAACTCGGCTCGTGTGATCGAGATGGAAGTGACGTCGCGGCTGGAAGCGATGCTGGCACGTATCAAAGGGATCAAGGAGATCAACTCAACCTCCGGTAACGGTTTCGGGTATGTGACACTGGAACTGGACAAGCATACGAACATCGATGCCGCCCGCTTCGAGGCATCGACGATCGTCCGCCAGACATGGCCGAGCCTACCCGACGGATTAAGTTATCCGATACTGGAAATGAGCCGACCGGATGACAAGGAATCCGGACCTTTCATGACTTATACACTGAACGCGGCAGCCACACCTATCTTTATCCAGCGGTTCGCCGAAGATCAGATCAAGCCGCGGCTGGCCGGTATCTCCGGCATCTACCGGATCGACGTGCGGGGGGCTACGCCTATGGAATGGCGTCTGGAATACGACAGTCGGCAACTCGTTTCGCTCGGCATCACGACCACGGATATACAGACTGCCATCGGCCAGTACTATAATAAAGAGTTCCTGGGGACAGGAAATATGAATACGAATGAACAGGAGGAATGGATACGCCTTGCCTTGATACCGGATGATGTACAGAACGGTTTCGACGCTTCTCATATCACCGTGACCAGCAAAGAGGGAAAACTGATCCGCCTGGACCAACTGCTGAAAGTGACCCGGCAGGAAGAAGCCCCCCAAAGTTATTACCGTATCAACGGGCTGAACTCGATCTATCTTTCTATCCGGGCAGAAGAAACGGCTAACCAGCTGGAACTTGCCAAGCAGGTAAAAAAGGAAATGGAACATATCCGCCAGTTATTACCGCAGGGATATGAGATACATACCAGCTACGATGCGACCGAATTCATCCAGAATGAATTGAATAAGATCTACATACGTACCGGGCTTACTATCCTGATCCTGTTACTGTTCGTTCTGCTGATCACCCGGAATGTACGTTACCTGTTCCTGATCGTTGTCAGCCTGAGCGTGAATCTTTGTATTGCCGTTATTTTCTTTTATCTGGCAGGACTTGAAATGCAGCTTTACTCACTGGCCGGTGTCACGATCTCGTTAAGTCTGGTGATAGACAATACGATCGTAATGACCGACCATATACGTAACCGCCACAACCGGAAGGCTTTCCTTTCCATCCTGACGGCTACATTGACGACTATCGGTGCCCTTGTCATCATTTTCTTCCTCGATGAAAAGATACGGTTGAACCTGCAGGATTTTGCAGCCGTGGTGATCATCAACCTGGCGGTATCACTGGCTATCGCCCTGTTCTTTGTTCCTGCCCTGATCGAGAAGCTGGGATTAGGACAAAAGAAAAATGCAAAACGAAAAGCAGCTTTATCGGCTGAACCCAAAACAGTCCGTTTTGCCCGGATCAGAAAATGGGGAAACAGAGCGCTCAGACGATTCCCGGTCTATTTCAACCGGTATTACCGGGCACAGATCAGTTTCCTCTGCCGGTGGAAAAAGACGGCATGTGTTGTATTGGTTCTGGTTTTCGGATTACCTGTATTTCTCTTACCTGAGAAAATCGAGATGGACGATAAAGAAAAGACATATACGGCAACAGACTCATTACTCATAGAGAAGTATAACAAAATCGTTTCCGGTGAAACTTATAAAGAGAAAGTAAAACCAGTCATCGACAAAGCGCTGGGAGGAACATTGCGTTTGTTCGTACAGAAAGTGTACGACGGCAGTTATTTTACCCGCAACGATGAAACGGTACTTTCCGTCACTGCTTCAATGCCGAACGGTACCACGCTGGAACAGATGAACCAGTTGATGGGACGCATGGAAGCCTACCTGAGTACTTTCAAAGATATCCGCCAGTTCCAGACGAACATATACGGCGCGCGACAAGCCGGAATACGTATCTATTTCACCAAAGCGGCGGAACGGAGCGGCTTCCCGTATACGCTTAAAAGCAAGATCATCAGCAAGGCTTTGGAACTGGGAGGCGGTAGCTGGGGTGTATATGGCCTTCAGGATCAGGGATTCAATAATGATGTACGAGAAAGTGCAGGTTCTTTCCGTATCGAGATGTACGGATATAACTATGATGAATTGTACGAATGGGCAGAACAACTGAAAGGACAGCTTCTCACTTTCCGGCGTATTAAAGAAGTACTTATCAATTCCGAGTTTTCTTGGTGGAAAGACGATTACCAGGAGTTCTATTTCAATCTGAACAAGGCACGGATGGCACAGGAAAATATCCTGCCGATCGAGCTGTTCGCCTCTATTAATCCGGTGTTCGGTAAAGATATTTACAGCGGCACGATCGTTGTCGATAATGAAACGGAGAAATTGAAACTCAGTTCACGCCAGGCCACAGACTATGACGTCTGGAGCATGCAGTACGTTCCCCAAAGCATCAAGGGCAAACCTTATAAACTGGCGGAGCTGGCTACGGTTGAAAAAGGACAGATGCCACAGAAGGTAGCCAAAGTGAACCAACAATATCGCCTGTGCCTTCAATATGAGTACATCGGCGCTTCCAATCAGGGAAACAAAATACGGGACCGTGTATTGAAAGAGTTCAATGCTTCGCTTCCAATGGGCTATACCGCCAAAGCGGATAGTTATTATTGGAGCTGGAATACGAAAGACAATAAACAATACCTGCTGTTGTTGTTGATCATCGTTATCATATTCTTTACCACCAGTATCCTGTTCAACTCACTGAAACAGCCGTTGGCAGTTATCTTCGTAATCCCGATATCTTATATCGGCGTGTTCCTGACGTTCTACTGGTTCAAACTGAATTTCGACCAGGGAGGATTTGCCTCGTTCGTCTTGTTATGCGGTATTACGGTAAACGCCAGTATCTACATACTGAACGAATTCAACCAGTTGCGCGAAGCCAAACCGAGAATGCCTCTCTGGCGATTATACCTGAAAGCATGGAATGCCAAAATAACACCGATCTTCCTTACTGTAATCTCTACTATACTGGGATTCATCCCGTTCATGCTAGGCCCGGATAAAGAAGCGTTCTGGTTTCCACTGGCTGCCGGTACGATCGGAGGACTGACCATGTCCATCCTGGGTATCTTTATATACCTGCCTATTTTCACGTTAAAGAAATGATCATCTTGTAAAGAATTAACCACTAATAACTGTTTTTCTTTCCTAATTTTGTGATAATCTTGGACGATTTGTTAATTATCCAAACCCTTCTTATGTCTTAAATGTTTTATGCAGGAGCTGATGAGTAATAAAAAAGAGGACGTCAGAGCTTGATGCATTTTAATTAACATCTTCTAAAATTTTACAGAAGTGGAGTCCGATATCACCCTAAAATAAATTAAAGATGAAAGTTTTATTTAAGTATCTACGACTATTATCCCTCTCTACGAGCGGAGCGTTACTTTTGTGCATCGTGTTTGCGGCCAATCCTGAAATCGCTGAAGGAACCATCACCGGAAAAATATTCTGGTTTCATTTCTCTATTTTATTACTAGCATTCAGTGTTTTGTTTATGGAAGCCACAGTGAAAAAAAGCAACTTTACTTTTTCATTACCCGACGGGCTTTTATTACTGTTTATTGTACTTATCCTGTTCACGTATGATCGTGAACTTGACCCTCAACCCGAAAGACTCCTTTTTGCCGGTCAAATAGGAACTCTATGGTTTATGTTACGAGCTGTACTGCAAACTCATTCCGAACTAAGGCTTTTCTTTATGTCTATACTTATATGTACAGGCATATTTGAAGCGATCTGGGGAATGGGACATTTATACGGCTCTCCTTCTACGGCTCATCCGCTTCTCAGGGCGGACGGACTTCTTTTCAACCCGACCCCTTTCTCCGGATATCTGGCGATCATTTTACCTGTTTGTCTGAACCTGGCTCTACGATTCCGCAATTGTGACAAGATGGCCTGGTGGGAAGCCAGAACCATGGTTTTCTATCTGGCGCTCTTTGCCATAGCGATTATTATTATAGCCCTTCCGGGAGGAATGAGCCGACCGGCATGGCTGGCAGCCGGAGCTTCCTGCTGCTGGGTTTTCTTCCTTAGAAAATCGGGATGGGAATTATTGAAAAAGAGAGTGATCAGACACAATAAGAGCGTGATCTTCAGCTGTGTCATTCTGTTTCTGGTTATTTCATTACTCCCTACTCTGGGTGGGATCTTTCATCCCGACCAATCCGCCAACCGGATGCTGATGTGGAACGTAACCACCAAAGCGATACTGAACCAACCCGTTACAGGGACTGGCATCGGAGGCTTCCCGGCATTATTTGCCCAGACACAAGCTGATTATTTTGCATCGGGAAAAGCATCGGATACAGAACTCGCAGCAGCCGGCTGTCCCAAATTCGCCTATAACGACTATCTACAGATGGGGCTTGAATTCGGAGTCGCCGGGTTGCTTCTTTTTGCCTTGTGGATAGGATTCTGCCTTTATTACGGGTTAAAGAACAAACAAGTCGGAGCGACCGGTGCGATCCTCGCATTATCGCTCTTCTCCATGTATTCTTATCCGTTACAATTACCGTCGTTCTGGATATTACTCATTTTTTTCTCGGCGATGTGCGTCACACGACCGGAGAACATACAAAAGTCTTCACCGAAAAACTGTCCGCATATCGGAGCGTTTGCTGCATTAGTCGCCTGTATCCTGTTCTTCGGACAGCGAAGTTACTATGAGCCATACAAAGAGTGGAAAACTCTACGGACACTGGGACAAAAAGACGAACAAAAAATAGCTGCACAAGGATATGTGTGTCTCTATCCACATCTTTCGCATAAGATAGAATTCCTGCAGGAAGGAGCCAGGTGTTTTCTGCAGTGCAGACAATATTCGGATGCCATCGTCTGGAGCCGCCGGGCAATCCGGTTGAGTGCCAATCCGGAATTCTATTATATCCTGGCAGAAAGCCACCAGCAACTCGGCCTGTACAAACAGGCGGAGAAGTATCTGTTGCAATGCCTGCATATCCTCCCGGAACAAATCGAGACTTATTACAGATTGACTAAGTTGTATGCAGAAACCAATTACTATCATCCGGAGAAATTACGGCTGGCGGCCCACTCCGTATTGACGAAAAAACCGGTAGTGAACAGTAAAACAACCACACAAATGAAAGAGGAAGTCTATCAGCTTCTTCGGGAGCAGTCATTTTAAAGCCACGATTCCCTTCATTTTTATTGCACATTAAAATTATAACCCCTATCTTTGCCGAAATTTTGTGAGGAAGAGTTTCATGACAAATAAGGTACAAAAGTGTAATCCGATGTTTATCTCCGGTTCAACGCCGGACATTGAAGCTCATTTCTTTAATTTACGGGATTATAATTTGTTTATATAGGATGCGTTGGTTATTTTTACTAACGCATTTTTTTTGTGTCCCGAAACGGCGATTATTATAAGGTATAATATTCTATAAAATCAAATTAATAAACAAAACAACCCAATTACTATGTCGAAGATTGGAATCAAAAAGGTGATTGTTCTGGGCTCGGGTGCCCTGAAGATCGGACAGGCCGGCGAGTTTGACTACTCCGGTTCACAAGCATTAAAGGCACTGAAAGAAGAAGGTATCAGTACCGTATTGCTGAATCCGAACATTGCAACTATTCAAACATCGGAAGGGGTAGCAGACAAGGTTTATTTCCTGCCTATCACGCCGTATTTTGTTGAAGAAGTGATCAAAAAAGAACAACCGGACGGAATCCTGCTGGCTTTTGGTGGCCAGACTGCCCTGAACTGCGGAACTCAGTTATACACCAGCGGCACACTTGCCAAATATGGCGTAAAGGTACTGGGTACTTCTGTAGAAGCGATCATGTACACAGAAGACCGCGACCTGTTTGTAAAGAAATTAAATGAAATCGACGTAAAAACTCCGGTAAGCCAGGCTGTTGAAACGATGGACGATGCAGTAAAAGCTGCCTACAAGATCGGTTTCCCGGTAATGATCCGTTCCGCTTATGCACTGGGCGGTATGGGTAGCGGTATCTGCAAAGACGAAGCAGAACTGCGTACTCTGGCAGAAAGCGCTTTCGCTTACTCTACACAGATCCTGGTGGAAGAGTCGCTGAAAGGCTGGAAAGAAATTGAATTCGAGGTAATCCGCGATAAAAACGATCATTGCTTCACGGTTGTAAGCATGGAAAATGTAGACCCGCTGGGCGTACATACCGGTGAAAGTATCGTGGTTGCTCCTACCTGTTCATTGACAGACAAAGAACTGGACCTGCTGAAAGAATTGTCGACCAAGACAATCCGCCACCTGGGTATCGTAGGCGAATGTAACATCCAATATGCATTCAATTCTGATACTTGCGACTACCGCGTGATCGAAGTTAATGCCCGTCTGAGCCGTTCTTCCGCATTGGCATCCAAAGCAAGCGGTTATCCTCTGGCTTTTGTGGCAGCCAAACTGGCACTGGGTTACAGCCTGGATGAAATCGGCGAAATGGGAACTCCGAACTCAGCCTATAAAGCTCCGGAAGTTGACTATATGATCGTGAAGATCCCGCGTTGGGACTTGACTAAATTCGTCGGTGTAAGCCGTCTGATCGGTTCTAGCATGAAATCTGTCGGCGAGATCATGTCGATCGGTAAGAGCTTCGAAGAGATCATGCAGAAAGGTCTGCGTATGATCGGACAGGGTATGCACGGTTTCGTTGGAAACAACGACGTGGAATTCGACAACCTGGACGATGCATTGGCTAACCCGACCGACCTGCGTATCTTCGCTGTCGCAAAAGCACTGGAAGAAGGCTATACGGTAGAACGCATCCACGAACTGTCAAAGATCACTCCGTGGTTCCTCGAAAAACTGAAGAATATCGTAGACTATACGAAAGTATTATCTCAATATAATAAGATCGAAGATCTGCCCGAAGATGTTCTGAAAGAAGCAAAACGCCTGGGCTTCTCCGACTTCCAGATTGCACGTTATGTAGAAGAGCCGGAAGGCAATATGGAGAAAGAAAATATCCGTGTACGTAACCTGCGTAAGAAAATGGGTATCCTGCCGAGCGTAAAACGTATCAACACGATCGCTTCCGAACATCCGGAACTGACTAACTACCTGTATATGACATACGACGGTAGCGAACATGATATCCCTTACTACAAGAACGACAAGAGCGTAGTGATCCTGGGATCGGGTGCTTACCGCATCGGTTCTTCCGTAGAGTTCGACTGGTGTTCGGTAAATGCAGCACAGACTGCACGTAAACTGGGTTACAAGTCGATCATGATCAACTACAACCCGGAAACGGTTTCTACCGACTACGATATGTGCGACCGTCTGTACTTCGACGAACTTTCTTTCGAACGTGTACTCGATGTGATGGACCTGGAAATGCCGAAGGGTGTGATCGTATCCGTAGGTGGCCAGATCCCGAACAACCTGGCAATGAAACTGTATCGCCAGAACGTTCCGGTACTGGGTACTTCTCCGCTGTCTATCGACCGCGCTGAAAACCGCCATAAATTCTCAGCCATGCTCGATACACTGAATATCGACCAGCCGGCATGGGCAGAATTGACGAGTATGGAAGAGATCGACGGTTTCATCGAAAAGGTAGGATTCCCTATTCTGATCCGTCCTTCCTATGTACTTTCCGGTGCTGCCATGAATGTTTGTCACAACAAAGAACAGATGATCGAATTCCTGGATCTGGCTGCAAAAGTATCCAAAGAATATCCGGTTGTCGTATCTGAGTTCCTGCAGGGAGCAAAAGAAATCGAGTTTGACGCAGTAGCCATGAACGGTGAAGTGGTAGAATATGCAATCTCCGAACATATCGAGTTTGCCGGAGTTCACTCCGGTGACGCTACACTGGTATTCCCGGCTCAGAAAATTTACTTCGAAACGGCACGCCGTATCAAGAAGGTTAGCAAGATGATCGCTAAAGAGCTGAACATCAGCGGACCGTTCAATATCCAGTTCCTGGCAAAGAACAACGACGTGAAAGTTATCGAATGTAACCTGCGTGCTTCACGTAGCTTCCCGTTCGTTTCAAAAGTGCTGAAACGCAACTTCATCGAAACAGCAACACGCATCATGCTGGATGCTCCTTATACAAAACCGGATAAGAGTGCTTTCGACATCGACTGGATCGGTGTAAAAGCGTCTCAGTTCTCATTCGCCCGTCTGCACAAAGCTGACCCTGTACTGGGTGTGGATATGAGTTCTACCGGTGAAGTAGGCTGTATCGGCGACGATTTCAACGAAGCTTTGCTTTCTGCCATGATCGCTGTAGGTAATAATATTCCGAAAAAGAATGTCCTGGTTTCTTCAGGTGCAGCCAAAAGCAAAGTCGATTTGCTGGAGCCCTGCCGTTTACTGAATGACAAGGGTTATAAGATCTACGGTACAGCCGGAACCGCTAAATTCCTGAATGAAAACGGAATTGAAGCGACAGCCGTATGCTGGCCGGATGAACAGGGCGACCTGAATATCATGGATATGTTCAGCAACCATGTATTCGAACTGGTTGTCAACATCCCGAAAGATCATAGCAAACGCGAGCTGACCAACGGTTACAAGATACGCCGTGCAGCGATCGATCATAATATCCCATTGATCACCAACGCTCGTCTGGCTAGTGCATTTATCGAAGCATTCTGCACAATGGATGTAAAAGATATCCAGATCAAAGACTGGCAGGATTACAAATAAGCAAATATTTTATTATATTTGTGGCAACAATACTGTAGAGACAGGGTTTTACCTTGTCTCTACATGTTTAATTTTAATTCGTGCCTATGTACAGACTACCGTTATTGTTCCTGACATTCATGCTGACATTCTTCGTTGCGCATGCATCGGTAGCCGTCCCTAATCTTTTCGTTAAAAACTTTACTGTAGATGATTATAAAGCCAGTTGCCAGAACTGGGGCTTATCGGTCGCGTCTGACGGCGTACTTTATGTAGCGAATAACTCAGGCTTGCTTACATTCGACGGAAACACCTGGAAACATTATAAGACACCGGACAATGCCATCATAAACGGCGTCACCTTCCTGAACGACACGATCTATACCATCAGCGAAAATTCTTTCGGAGGATGGACACGCGATCATCTGGGAGTGATGCGCTATCATAAACTGACTAAAATACCTGCCGAAGTCAAATTCAAAGAACCTCCCGCCCCTATCCCGTTCGTTCTTCCCGACGAGATACTGCATGCCCAGCCCTCTGTCTTCACGACGATCGGCGATCTGTATTTTATCGGAACGACTAATAACGGATTGTATATCACAAGCCCGGAGGGGACGATCCTGCGCCATCTGTCCACCCATGACCAGTCACTGCCCGACAATATCATACGGGCTATCTGCATTCAGGATGCAGAACAGATATGGATCGCTTTCGACAACGGGATCTCGCAAATATCGTTCTCATCTCCACTGATCCAACTGGGGAAACGGAGTCAGATAGGAAAGTTAAAGAATGCGACACTGTTCAACGACACGCTGTATATACAGACCAACGTAGGATATTTCAAAAGGACACTGGAAGCCGGAGACAATTTCGAACCAGTCGATATAAAGAAAGAAACATTCCATAACCTCCAGCAAAACAGAGCTTTCGATTCGCTACAAGTCAAGAATGTATTCAATGATCCCGAATCATTGGGTGAATTTGCCCATGCGGAAGAGATCTATCCGATCGGCGATAACCTGTATTGGCTGTGCACAAAGAACGAAGCGGCTCTATTCCACAATGACGGGGGGAAAGGCACTTTAAAATGCCGCCTGTTGCTCAGCAACTATAATATGAATCTGGTCAACAGGGATCGTAAGATATACCCTTTGAACGATTCGCTTCATCTGATCTCTGCCATGCAAGGCGTCTTGCTGGTGAACATACGCGAACTGATAGAGGGCAGCCTCGGTTCTTCGACTCCTTTAAAGATATCGGAAATAAAGTATATCGATAAAAACGGCGATCATAACCTGCCTGTAAACTCCGAGAAAATCACGCTTCCACATAACTTTCAGGAGCTTACTGTATATGTAGGTAGTACGATTTTCACCCCGAACCACCAGATCAGCTATATGATAGAAGGCGTTTCTTCCACCTGGTCACCCTGGCAAAAGGGGGGAGAGATCTCTTTCCTGCAACTTCCGGAAGGCAAATATCTGCTTAAGATACGTAAATACGTGGTAAAAGGTCCGTACCCGGAGATCGCTATTCCGATCACAGTACGTCCTCCCTGGTATAATACGATCTGGGCATGGCTGATCTACATCATTGCCACAGCCCTGATCGCTAAATATACGCTCAGTTATCACCTGAAAAACCTGCAAAGGGAAGAAAAGAGTAAGCTGGATGCTAAACGGCAGGCAGAAGAGCAGAAAATACAGGAGATGAAAAGCAAGATGCTGGAAGCCCAATTACAGAATAAGAACAACGAACTGTCTTTACAGACTTCCGCTTTGGTAAAACGAAACCAGGCTGTACAAAAGCTGTTGGATGAGCTGGAGCATCAGAAAGAGATATTGGGCGACCGTTATCCCAACAAACTTTATGCCCGAATGAAAAGCCTGATGGAAGAGTCACTGAACGATCAGGCGGACTGGGTTTTATTCGAGACACATTTCAACAGCGCACATCGTAATTTCATCGACCGCTTGCGCCAGCAATATGATGATATAACGACCGGAGACCTGCGTATCTGCTGCTTGCTTCGTATGAATTTATCTACAAAAGAAATCGCATCCCTGCTAAATGTATCCGTACGTGCAATAGAATTGCGGCGCTACCGGTTAAGAAAGCGTCTGTCACTGGATGGAGACACCAATCTAATAGACTTCCTTATGAATTACTAAAAATATTATTCTATATTTAGTATTTATCTAAACAACTAAATCACAAACTATTAAGCAGCATTGTAGTAGCAATGAGAAAGTATTGATGTAGTCATTTCCCTTACTCCAAACATTTGCGCAAGTAGTGTAGTAGTACTTTTTCGCCAAAATATTTCCAAATGTATTTCCTTTGCCAGTGCATTTAAATCTTAATTTCTATAGACATGATGAAACACGATGTGGAAGAGCAGCTGGAAGAGTTGGAAAGGCACGGTATCAGTCGTCGTCATTTTCTCAAAATATTAACAGCAGCAGGCGTTATAACTGCTGCGGGTACACAACAAGTTCACGCATTCTCAAGCAATGCGAAAGGAAAAATCGTCGTTATCGGCGGAGGGGCTGCCGGAATCAGTATGGCGGCACGTTTGATGCACTGGCTGGATAATCCAGATATTACATTAATCGACCCGAGCGACCGACAGTTCTACCAACCGGGTTTCACTTTAATCGCTTCCGGAGTTTATCAACCGGACGATGTATGGAAGAAACAAGAGGATTGTATTCCCAGCGGAGTAAAATGGATCAAAGACTCTGTTGCTGCGGTCGATCCGGTGATGAACCAAGTAACAACTAAAAACAACGGAAAAGTACCATACGACTTTTTGGTATTGACCCCGGGGGTACAAACGAACTGGGAAAAAGTCGAAGGTATTACGCACGATACTTTAGGAGTGGGCAACGCTCATAGTATATATGATTTCGAAGGTGCGCAAAAAACCTGGAAAGCGTTTCAGGAATTCTCCAAGACAGGCGGACGCGGTATCTATACGGATACTTACACGAAGCATAAATGCGGAGGAGCACCGAAAAAGATTTGTTTGCTGACAGACGATTACAACCGCAAACGGGGTACACGGGATAACATGAAACTGGATTACTTCACAGCAGCGAAAGAGCTGTATGATATTCCTTTTTATACTCCCCGCTTACTGGAGATTTATAAGGAACGTAATATTCCCATCAATCTCAACGTACGTGTAAAAGGGGTTGATACGTCAGCCAAACAAGTACATTTTGAAAAGGTGGAAACAGTAGGAGAAGAAAAAGTGATCACTCCTTTCATAGAAGATTACGATTTCTTGCACTTCACACCGCCTATGTCGGCTCCGGATTTTGTTCGCGAAGCCGGACTGGGATGGACAGAAGGCAAATTGGCAGCCGATGCCTGGGTGATGGTCGATAAAACGACACTGGTGCACAAGACATATCCGAACATCGTTTCCTTAGGGGATGTAGCGGGTATACCGACCAGTAAGACATCTGCCGCTGTACGTAAACAAGTGCCGGTAGCTGCTAAAAACCTGATCTCGCTGATGGAAGGCAAAGAACCCGTTGAGAAATATGACGGATACGCTGCCTGTCCGATCGTTACAGACTATGGACACGTACTTTTGTGCGAGTTCAATTATGATAAAAAACCGGAGACCTCGTTCCCGTTCAGCATGCTGGACACATCAAAAGAACAATGGGCGGCCTGGTTACTGAAAGTTTACATGTTAAAACCGATGTATTTCTACGGAATGCTGAATGGTTACGCGTAACGGACCAAAAATAACAACTCCCTATAATTCAAATGCCAAACTACAGAAAATCCCCGGCTCAGTCCTTGAGGCCGGGGATTTTGTTATTTTGCTAGCAATAGATTCAATTAATTACAGAAATGTTTCATTTCTGTAGTTGACAGTTGACAAGTGACAGTTGACAGTTATTATCAAAATTGAACCTATTCAGATCGTATTAGGGGACGCAGATGACGCAGAATACACAGACGCTCGCAGACTTTTTATTTTCTTTAAAACAATATATTATCTGCATTTATCTGCGCTCGTCTGCGCCATCTGCGTTCCTTAATACAAACTGGATATATAGCTCAAATCTTTCTAAAAGTAAGAAATTGTAATGCCAACAAGGAGATAGTAGAAGCCCCTCTAGCAGCTTTTATGTATTAAGACGGGAGGAACTAAATGCTAAGATCTAAGATATTATTCCCACCTTGTACACCCTAGCAAATTATCCTGTACATCGTATAAAACCAATCTGTACACTCTATCAGGCTACCCTGTACGGGGTAGTTTTAATAGGTCGGGACTTTTCTGCTAGTATCTCCCGTATTAACAGGCAGTTGCCTACCTATTACACATAGTTTTCCACAATGATGCAGGTGACAGATGACAGATAAGGTTGCAGATAAAAAGAAGCATCTGCAACACTTTATTACTTGATAACATGAATATTACACCATCAAGTGACAGATGGCAGATACTTTTTGAAAACTTTGTGTATATAACAAATAACAAACGCCATTGCAAACAAAAGAGGCATTTGCAATGGCGTTATATTCTAATAAACAGGATATTATAAGTCATTATTGCAAATGACAAATAAATCCGCAAAACTTTTATGTAGAATTGCGTTATTCCATCTTCCGGTAATAACGCGGCGTATAACCGGGCAATAGTTCGGGATGGAATACCCACACCAGATCTTTCAACAGATAGTCCGGATGGATCGGGAACTCCTCATAGTAAGGAACAACACCTGTATTACAGGTATAGATCCGACGATTCTTAAAGGCATCAAAGTTCTCGTAGGGAGTATACTCGGTACGCAGGTCTTTGTATGTCATATCATTTGCCTGATTATATTTGATCAGCCATATATCGGCATGGATGGCTTTATCGAGCACAGTTTCGAAAGACAGAGGTGTACTGCCTGCTCCGGGAAGATCTTTAAAGATATAATCAGCACCGGCATCGGTATACAGATGGGCTATGTAGCTGTCTCCCGCCGGCATGTACCAGGAAGAGCCGAATTTCTTCTCTGAGATAACGGTCGGGCGATTAGTGACTGTCTTTGCCAGCTCCTTCAACTTCAGATAACGGTCTTCCGTTTCCCGGAAGATTGAATCGGCCATCGCTTCCTTACCGAATAGCAATCCATAGAAACGTATCCATTCGGTACGTCCTAAAGGTAACGACTCCATATAATCGGCAGCCTCAATGATAGGAATACCCAGCTTCTCGGCAGGTCCATATCCTGCATTCTGAAAAGGGGAAGCGATAATGATCTCCGCCCCTATATCGATGATCTTTTCTATATTCGGCGCTGTAGCCTCCCCCAGATCGGCTATTTTCCCGGCACGTAAACCATCCTGAATAGCAGGAGTATCCATATAACGGGGTTCACAAACACCTATTATCTTATCCACCTCATCGAGCTGATCGATAATAGCCGCATGAACGGAGGTATAAACCACGATATTCTTCACAGGTGTCCGTACAACCGTTCCTTTAGGCAAATCACCGGGCATCGACGCACCACGATCCACCAACAGATAACGCTGCAGGATACGAGTACTATCCCAAGGGTCACGAACTTCTACCGATGTATAATCAGTGAAATGCTGTATGGCAAAACCACGGGCATAACGGATAGTATCAGAAGAAAACGACTGATCTTCAGAAGAACTTTGCTTTACACTGCAACTGAGTGTGAAGCAAAGTAAAAAGAAGGTGGATATAAAAAACTTCATCTTATTTATTACCAGCCGAAATCACTTTCATAGGATTTAGACCTGCTTCAAATTTAAACTGTAACTTACCAGCCGGATTAAATGTGTACACATCTCCATTTGTAGTATAATCAGACTCAGTCACAAAAATATAGTTTGACGGGGTATCAGCACCCATTTTATAAGGCTTTTTAATATCCGTTCCATCCGTAATAAAGTTAGTGCTGATTACCTTTTCGTTTATTGCATCATAACAGAGATAAGAAATAGTCTGATTCCAGTTAGCATCATACTGTGAATAAATGATATAAAGTTTATCGCCTACAGTTGCAAATTCCGTTGCATTCGTTTCCGTAATTGTTGTCACTTCATCTGTTTTAGAATCAATTCTCTGAAATGTATTAGGTATATCGCCGTAGTTACCCATAGAAACCAAATAAACGTCACCCTGACTATCAGCCAGCATATTCACCGGATTAGTAACAACTTCTATTTTAGTCTTTTCTTTAAACGTAGGAAGATCGATGACAGACACTGTTTTATCATATCCCACAGCTGTATTAAAATCCGCACCACCAGAGTTTGCTACATACAATTTATTATTAGCTATAGCCATCTGTTCGGGATTACGTCCTACTTTTACCTTACTTTCAATAGAAAGCGAAGTTGTATCCAAGCGAGCTACATAGCCATCATACAATGACACATACACTTTTCCATTATAACAAGTAAAGAAACGTGGCTGTAACGGATCGCCATCGGAAACAAGTTGTTTCAAAGACTTTCCTTGTAAGTCTGTCACCTCTATTGTATTAGAATTAGTAACAGCTATGTAAGCCTTTGAGCCATAAACCAGGATATCGTTGGCTGTATCTCCCAATCCGCGTCCATTGACTTTCTTAAAGATATCCGCTTCTACCTTTTTGGTCTCGAAATCATAAAATGACAACGAAGAGTTGTTACTCCCTTTGTTTCCACTATTCAACACATAGACTCCATTCAAAGAAATCTGTTCCGGAAGAGATGGGATTTCCTGTTTATCATCATCATCACTACAACCAATAAAGGAGAAAGACATACAAGCACAAAGTGCAGATACATACAGCAAATTTTTCTTTTTCATCACTTATTTATTTATCATTAATAAACTATACTCACACTCAAACGCCAGGAACGACCCGGCATCGGATAGTATTGAATAATATCATATGTTTTGTCACCCAGGTTAATCACTTCTCCCTGCAAACGCAACTTACATTTTTTTACCACAAACTCACGGTTAAGGGATATTCCCTGTTCTACATATCCGGCAATAAGGTTGCTTTCTATGTTTTGAGGCAAAGCATATCTGTCACCCGCCGCAGTCAAGCTATAAGAGACGTTGACCCACGGATTCTCCAAGGTCAACGATGCATTTCCCGAATGTTTCGGAGTATATGGTATCTGATCTTTGTAATTTTTTGCGTCAGGATCAGTTATATCGATTGCTTTCTGAAAACTATATGTGGCAGAAAGGAGTAAGGTCATCTTTGCCGACAGAGAGGTTTCAGATGAGAAATTCACATCCAGACCTTTGATATCGACTTCTCCCATATTCATCATCTTCCATATATACATCGTCGGAATAGCAACAATCTTGTCCTTCACCTTATTATAATAACCATCGGCCGAAAGACTCAGATAACGAAAGAGATTCCCTGCTTCCCCGCTCCAGGTCAGCCCCAGATTATATTGTGTAGCCTTTTCCGGCTGCAGGTTCGTATTTCCCATACGGAGATAATATAGATCGGTGAAAGTCGGGACACGGAAAATATCTTTGTAAGAGGCACGTACACGAAAGGCATTATCAGGAAAAGGCCTCAACGATACGCTAACCGCAGGAGACAAACGTTTACGGTCGGCCGGTTTATCGCCAGCCTTTACTTTGTCGGTCATATAAGTAGCCAGCAAGCTGGCTGTTGCTGTAAACATCGAGTTCTTATATTGGGCGGATAACACTGACAGCGAAGTCAAACGCTTGGGTTGCGGTGCATTCATAAAGTTATTATCCAGCATATTATGGGCTAAATCAGTCGTAAGAGAAGTCGAGAAGTTCTTCCAGGGTGAATAAAGTACGCCTACCGAACCGTAATACTCTTCCTGGGTATTCAAATCTTCTTGCTTACCTCCTGAGTATTTATTACTTACATCACGGTATTTGCTGAAAGAGTAATCATACTTGGCATGTGCCTGTAAAGATAAATTGTCCGTTAATTTGTTGGAATACTGCAACTGGGTAAAGAAATTATTGTTCCACAAGCGTTCCCGGTTACTGTTGCTATACAATATCACCGAACCGGGGAGTCCGCGTTCTGAATCGTAATAATAGACCTTACCGGTCAATGTTCCCGCCTTACCCAGATCGCCATACAGATTTCCTTCCAGACGAAGTGCTTGGATATCGCTGTTCTTCCTTTTTTCTTCTGTTACAACATTTCCGTTTACCAAAGTAAAAGGGTATTCCCCTTTTGCACTTAGCCAGTCGGCATGCAAAGAAGCGGAAAAGCGGTTACTTATCTTCTGTTCATAACGAACCATCGGGTTGAACAAACCAAAAGAACCTCCTTTCACTTTCGCCTGAAGATTCATCGGTTTTCCATCAAATACAGGTTTACGTGTCTTCACACTCAACGCCCCTGCCGACGCATACATCCGCGCCGTCTGGAAAATATCGTCAGTCTGCCCGATCGAAAGTGAAACCATCTCCACATTATCCAGTGAGAAGCGGCTGATATCCACCTGTCCGCTCTGGGCATCCGTGATCGTCACTCCATCGTAGCTGACAGCCGTATGCTGTGCACCCAGGCTGCGCACCGAAACTGTCTTCAATCCCCCTATCCCACCGTAATCCTTCACTGTTGCACCGGAGAAACGTTTCACTGCTTCCGAAAGATCCTGTATACCCAGGCGTTCGATACCGGAACGGTCCATTATTTGCAGGGGAGTCGCTTCACGGGTTGTGGAAGGACGTGCCTTTTCCACCACCTCAACACCGGAAAGCTGGTGATAAGCTGTCGTATCAATTGTCTGTGCGTACATAGTAGGTACGCACAAAAATATGCCTGCCAGGCATACAATCATTTTAACATATAATGTTCGCATATATCCAGGTCTATCAACACCTATACCCGAGGTATCGTATATAAAATAATGGCAGGTTTTCTGACTTGTTCTCCCATGACCGGCCGCCTTCCCAGGAATCATAAATTCCCAGTGGCAACAAGATTGCCGGGGTTACAGAACTTACAGCTACGGGTACAGTTCCGGACTTGCACCGGATTCCCTTTTACTAACGGATAGCGAAAACTAAACCGTTACACCATAATTCGATGACAAAAGTACGAAATATATCGGTAATCTCAACTACCAGACCTGTCACTTTCTGATACTACCAATCTAAATACACAAATGAAAGGGAACAGATGAATGTAATGAAAAAATCAGTACCTTTGCGCCCGAATTGGTTTCGTAGCTCCCGTTCGGGAATACGGATTAAAAGGGAACCGGGTGTAAATCCCGGACAGTCCCGCTGCTGTGAAGCTCCGTTAACAGCCTAATACTACTTTTGCCACTGACGATTCAGTTGACAGTGGAAAGTTGACAATTGACAGTTTTTCTGTCCGTATTTTATCTGTCAACTGTCACATGTCAACTATCAACTATTCCGTCGGGAAGGCTTTTAGGATAGGAGTCAGTCAGAAGACCTGCCATTCGTTGGGACTCATATCCTCGTGGGTTAGGATAAGGATGTAACATTTTAGAATTAAACAAAAAGATGACAGACAAGGAAGTATTGTTATTACGACGTAAACTGGACCTTTTGCTGCGTACAGGCAAATTATTGATGGAAAGTGCTGCCGATACCAACCGTATTGAACGGAACATGAAACGAGTAGCAGCATTTATGGGTATTCCGGAAGAGAAATTACACATCGATATCCGGTGGACAATGATCATGGTCAATGTAAGTGATGAAAGAAACTCGTTTTCCAAATTCCAGAAATGTGAGAAACATGGTATCAACATGACTGCGATCTCGCAGATCAGCGATCTTTCATGGTGTGCTATCGAAGAGGACTATTCATTGGACAAATATGAAGAGGAATTGGAAAAGATAGCCAAAAAGCCCCGGAATTATACACCTTATATCGTAGCTATCGGTGCTGGATTCGCCTGCGGCGGCTTCTGTAAATTGTTCGGTTCCGACTGGATCGCCTTTCTGTTTGCTTCCATTTGCGCATTTATCGGTTTCAGGGTACGTGCCCGATGCATAGAAGCCGGATTAAATGTATATATGAGTATAGCACTCGCCGCTTTTGCCGCAACCTGCACTGCGTATCTTTCTTCCTTCTCGGGATTGTCCGAGACGCCTTATCATCCGCTACTCGCCTGTGCCCTGTTCATTGTACCGGGAGTACCTTTGATCAACTTCGTGGACGATATGCTCGATAACCATCTGCTCGTCGGGATGACACGTGCTGCCAACACGGCCATGATGGTAGTCGCGATGACGTTCGGTATTGCATTCGCATTGCGCATACTTGTCATGAACGACGTTGCGATCGACCATAAGTTCAGTGAGTTAAGTATGGTTCCGCATGATCCATATTATGTGTATGCAATCGCTGCTGCTATTGCCGCCATCGGATTCTCTATGATCTTCAATATCCAGCGCCGTCTGTTATGGGTTGTTGCCGTTGGAGGTATCATTGCCGTATGTACCCGTAACTTCGTAAACTTCGAACTGGGATACGGTCCTGTGATCGGTTCGTTTATGGGTAGTTTCGTTGTCAGCGTACTCGCAGTGAAAGCAGTCCACTGGTTTCATGTGCCTAATCACGTATTAACGATCCCGTCAGTTATCCCCATGATTCCGGGCGTCCTGATGTACCGCTCTTTATTGGCATTCATCAATCTGCATGGAGTGATCGGTGAGGTAACGAATGCTTTCTTCAACGGTATCAATTCCGCCCTTATCATTCTCTGTATATCGCTAGGAGTTGCTGTTCCTAATATCTTTGCCCGTCAATACATAGCCAAGGACCGGCAGCGACATCTACAAGAAGAATTGGAGAAACGCCGACAACGTGGAAAATTCCTTGAATGGTAAAAATTTATTATTCCTAATATAAAAAATAAGAGGCTACCCCATACAAATTTGAGGTAGCCTCTTACATATATTAATATAGAAACGATTATAATAAACTGTTTTTTTAACAAAGGGAAACACTACAACGATTCCCCCTCCACTTTGCATTCAGCCCTAAAATAACCCATTATTGACAAACAGGAAGGGCCTTTATCACTCCGAATTGTTCCATATTTCAAAATGGTTGGTTCATTTCAAAACACAACACAAATTAGTTTAAAGTTTAACTAAGTGCAAAAAAGCCAAAAAAGTAATATCTTCGGGTTTCCGGCGGGTTGTTTTCGTAATATTGCAGCGTTGAAAAATAATTAGACGAGGAGAAAAAGAATTGTATGGGAGAAACAAAAGGTTATGTTTCGCAGGTTATCGGTCCGGTAGTGGATATTCACTTCAATAATGAAAAAGAAGAGAAAATCGTGTTACCACGCATCCACGATGCAATGGAGATAACCCGCCCCAATGGGAAAGTGCTGATCGTTGAAGTACAGCAGCATATTGGGGAAAACACAGTCCGTACAGTGGCTATGGACACGACGGACGGACTGCAGCGAGGAATGAAAGCCGTATCATGCGGTTCGCCCATTACCATGCCTGTTGGCGACCAGGTAAAAGGGCGTTTGATGAATGTGACCGGTGATTCGATCGACGGGATGGAAGAACTGGATCGTAAAGGAGCTCTTCCCATCCATCGTGAACCACCGAAGTTTGAGGATTTAACAACCAGTAAAGACGTCCTTTACACAGGTATTAAAGTAATCGATCTGCTGGAACCTTATTCCAAGGGTGGTAAAATCGGACTTTTCGGTGGTGCCGGCGTAGGTAAGACAGTTCTTATCATGGAACTGATCAATAACATTGCAAAGAAGAACAACGGATTCTCCGTTTTCGCCGGTGTAGGTGAACGTACCCGTGAAGGTAACGACCTACTGCGCGAGATGATCCAGTCGAACGTGATCCGTTATGGTAAGGAATTTAAAGAAAGTATGGAAGCCGGTCATTGGGACCTGTCGAAGATAGACCATGAAGAACTGGCTAAATCGCAGGCTACCCTGGTATTCGGCCAGATGAACGAACCCCCGGGAGCACGTTCTTCGGTAGCCCTATCCGGTTTAACAATAGCCGAATCGTTCCGCGACCTGGCTCCGGAGGGCGAGACACGCGATATCCTGTTCTTTATCGATAATATCTTCCGTTTCACACAAGCCGGTTCGGAAGTATCCGCCCTGTTGGGACGTATGCCGTCTGCCGTAGGTTATCAACCGACCCTGGCAACAGAAATGGGTGCTATGCAGGAACGTATCACTTCGACAAAGAAAGGTTCCATCACATCCGTACAAGCTGTGTATGTGCCCGCCGACGACTTGACAGACCCGGCTCCGGCAACCACCTTTACACACCTGGATGCAACCACCGTGTTGAGCCGTAAGATCACGGAGCTCGGTATCTATCCGGCTGTCGATCCGTTGGAATCGACCTCCCGTATCCTCGACCCGCTGGTTGTCGGCAAGGAACATTACGAAACAGCCCAGCGTGTAAAACAGATCCTCCAGCGTAACAAGGAATTGCAGGATATCATCTCAATTCTGGGTATGGAGGAACTTTCGGACGAGGACCGCCAGACGGTTAACCGCGCCCGCCGCGTACAGCGTTTCCTGTCGCAGCCTTTCGCCGTGGCAGAACAGTTCACCGGCGTACCGGGTGTAATGGTCTCTATCGAAGATACGATCCGCGGATTCAATATGATCATGGACGGAGAGACAGACGATATCCCTGAACAGGCCTTCCTGAATGTAGGAACGATTGAAGATGTGATTGAAAAAGGAAAGAAACTGGCAGAACAAGCAAATTAATAAAGCATGGAACTGGAAATCATATCCCCCGACGGCATTTTATTCAAAGGAGAAACGAATTATGTATCCTTTCCGGGTACGGCAGGCTCATTCGACGTGCTGCCCCATCACGCTCCTATGGTAGCTGCCCTCGAAGCAGGAGCGATCCGGTACCAGGCAAATGGGAAAGAAGAACAACTGGAAATAAAAATACAGAGTGGATTCGTCGAAATAAAAGACGATATCCTGTCCGTATGCATCGAATAAAAAAAATACGATCATGAGCGGTAGATTAAGAATGAAGCTAATGGGCTTGACTACCTTTATTAATGTAGTTATCGGCGTCTCTTTGGGAGGCCTGTTATACACCATCTGGCCTTCACACTATTATGAGTGGTATCCGTCAATACCGGTATTCTATTGGTTAAGCAGTATGTTGATGATCTACTTTCTGGATCATGTGAAACGGAAACACGGAGATGTCACGGTGGTTACTTATATGGTAGTCCGGTTATGCAAGTTCACGCTTGCATTGGTTTTCCTCTGGCTTTACGCCGCTTTTGTCGGACAAAACCTGAAAGCTTTCGGTTTTACGATGATGTTGTTCTACTTCATTTATCTTGTGCTGGAAACATATACGTTGTATCTGTTTGAGAAAAAGAGAATGAAAAGTGAAAAGAAAGAAAAAGATGAGCAGAATAAAAAACAATAGCCTGTTATGGTTTACCTTCTTGTTACTGGCGTGGATCAGCTTTCCGGCAAGCGCTGCCGCTGAAAGCAAACCGGGTGAGGTGGATGTGCAGGATATCGTTTTTTCTCACATCAAGGACGCTTATACCTGGCATATCACGGAATGGAACGGAAAGGAAATATCCATACCCCTTCCCATCCTGCTGAAAAGTGAAGAACGCGGGTGGGATCTGTTCCTCTCCTCGCATCTGCATCATGGGAATGTACATCACAACTACTATATTGCAGAAGAAGGCGATCATGCAGGGAAGGTAGTGGAGAAAAACAGCAAAGGAGAAGAAGTCAAACCGCTGGACCTGTCGCTGACCAAAAACGTCTGCGGCCTGTTGCTCAGTTGCGGGATACTGCTTTTCATCGTCCTCAGGACAGCCCGATGGTATAAGAAGCATCCGAATGAAGCTCCGGGCGGATTTACGGGATTGATGGAGATGGCGGTCATGTTCATCCACGAAGGAGTGGTGAAGGAAGGGATCGGTAAGGAATACAAGCCTTTCTCCTCATACCTGCTGACGGTGTTCTTCTTTATCCTGATCAATAACCTGATCGGTATCATTCCGGTATTCCCCGGAGGTGCCAACATCACAGGTAATATTACGATCACCGCCGTACTGGCAGTTTGTACGTTCCTGGCAGTAAACCTGTTTGCTACCAAGGAGTACTGGAAAGAGATATTCTGGCCGAATGCCCCTATCTTCCTGAAACTGCCTTTGCCGATCATGCCCTTCGTGGAATTTTTCGGCGTATTCACAAAGCCGTTTGCCCTGATGATCCGTCTGTTTGCCAATATCATGGCAGGGCATACGATCATTCTGGCACTGACTTGCCTGATATTTATCACCGCCTCGATGGGGACAGCTATCAACGGCACGATGACAGTCGTTTCCGTATTGTTCACCGTGTTCATGAACTGCCTCGAACTGTTGGTGGCATGCTTGCAAGCCTATATATTCACCTTACTGTCCGCCAACTATATCGGACTGGCCAAGGTACGGGAATAAACAAACATATTATTAAAAACAAGGTTACTAATTCATTTAAAAGATTGAAACTATGTTATCAGCAATTTTATTACAAGCAGCAACAGCCGGTATGGGCATCGCAAAACTTGGAGCAACCGTAGGTGCAGGATTAGCCGCTATCGGCGCAGGTATCGGTATCGGACTGATTGGAAAAGGAGCAGTTGAAGGAATCAGCCGCCAGCCGTCGGCAGCCGGTGATATCCGTACATCCATGCTTATCATGGGTGCGTTGGTGGAAGGTGTCGCCCTGTTTGCGATCGTAGTATGTTTCTTAGGATTGTTCCAATAAAATAAAAGCGAACTATGTCATTGCTCACACCAGACGCAGGGCTTTTATTCTGGATGATCCTTTCTTTCGGAATCGTCTTTGTCATTCTTTCCAAGTATGGCTTTCCGGTCATTATCAAGGCCGTGGAACAACGGAAAGAATACATCGATCGTTCCCTTGAATCGGCTCGCCAGGCAAACGAACAGCTTGCCGGCATCCAGGCCGAAGGAGAAAAGATTCTTGCCCAGGCAAGAGAGCAGCAGAATACGATTCTGAAAGAAGCCCTGGTCGAAAAAGAACAGATTATCAGCGAAGCCCGGCAAAAGGCTTCGGCTGAAGCGCATATGCAACTGGAAGAGGCTACCCGGCGCATCCGGGAGGAAAAAGACAAAGCGATCCGCGAAGTCCGCACCGAGATAGCCGACCTGTCCGTTGCCATTGCAGAGAAAGTAATGAAAGAGGAGATCAGCCGCACGGATGAACAGGAAAAGATCATCAACGGGCTGCTCGACAATGTTTCGTTTAGTAAATCATAATATATGGATGTAGGTACAATCTCTTCCCGGTACGTCAAAGCACTCTTTTCACTGGCAAAAGACAAGCAGCAGGAAACCCGGGTATATGATGATATGAAGATGCTGGCCGTCAGTTTCGAGCAGGAGCCGGGACTGAAAGCCGTACTGGATAACCCGATCTTTCCGGAAGAGGAAAAAGTGAAGTTGCTCAAAACGGCTGCCGGACTGGAAGTCTGCGAGTTGTTTATCCGCTTTATCCGCCTGGTACTTCAGCGCAAAAGAGAGAGCTTGCTACCGCTTATGGCATACATTTATATCCATATGTACCGGAAGGATAAAAAGATTACCCGGGTATTATTCAAAACTCCCGTTCCGGTAGACGAAGCTACGCAGGAACATTTGAAGGAACGGCTGAAAAAGGAAACCGGCAATACCATCGAGTTCATGGGAGTGACGAGGCCGGAACTGATCGGAGGTTTCGTGCTACGTATCGGTAACTACCGGATAGATGCCAGCTATGCCCGGCAACTCCGGGAGATCAGGAATCAGCTAATCGAAAAAAATTAAAAAGTAAAACGTATGACAGACCAGATAAAAGTAAGTGAAGTTTCCGCCATATTACGCCAGCAGCTGGAAGGTATTCAGACCAGTATCCAGCTGGAGGAGGTAGGTACCGTGCTCCAGGTGAGCGACGGTGTGGCGCGTATCTACGGACTGGATAATGCCGAGGCCAACGAACTACTACAGTTCGACAACGGAATGGAGGCTATCGTCATGAACCTGGAAGAAGACAATGTGGGTGCCGTACTGCTCGGACCGACCGACCAGGTGAAAGAAGGCGATACCGTAAAACGTACACGCCGTATCGCATCCATCAACGTAAACGAGAATATGATCGGACGTGTAATCGACCCGCTGGGAAACCCGATCGACGGGAAAGGGGAGATTACCGGTAAAAAATACCAGATGCCTCTGGAACGGAAAGCACCGGGCGTGATTTTCCGCCAGCCGGTAAACGAACCGTTGCAGACCGGAATCAAGGCGGTCGATGCCATGATTCCTATCGGACGCGGACAACGTGAGTTGATCATCGGCGACCGCCAGACGGGAAAGACCTCTATCGCCATCGACGCGATCATCAACCAGCGCAGTAATTACGAATCCGGGAAACCCGTTTATTGTATATACGTTGCAATCGGGCAGAAAGGTTCGACCGTGGCTTCCCTGGTCAATACATTACAGGAAAAAGGGGCGATGGACTACACAATCGTAGTCAGCGCCACGGCTTCCGACCCGGCTGCCATGCAGTACTTCGCTCCTTTCGCCGGAGCGGCTATCGGCGAGTTCTTCCGCGACAGCGGACGCCATGCACTGGTCGTTTACGACGACTTGTCCAAACAGGCAGTAGCTTACCGTGAAGTATCTCTGATTCTTCGCCGTCCTTCCGGACGTGAAGCCTATCCGGGTGATATTTTCTATCTGCACTCCCGTTTGCTGGAACGTGCAGCCAAGATCATCAACCAGCAGGAAGTGGCAAGCGAAATGAATGACCTGCCGGAAAGCATGAAAGACCTGGTGAAAGGTGGTGGCTCCCTGACTGCTCTGCCGATCATCGAGACACAGGCCGGCGACGTTTCCGCCTATATCCCGACGAACGTGATCTCTATCACCGACGGACAGATATTCCTCGAAACAGACCTCTTCAACCAGGGTAACCGCCCGGCTATCAATGTGGGTATTTCCGTTTCCCGTGTAGGAGGTAATGCCCAGTTGAAAGCGATGAAGAAGGTGGCCGGTACACTGAAAATCGATCAGGCGCAATTCCGCGAACTGGAATCGTTCACTAAATTCGGCGGCGAGATGGATGCAGTTACGGCCTTCACGATCGATAAAGGACAAAAGAATACACAACTGCTGATACAGCCCCAATACAACCCGATGCCCGTGGAACAGCAAATTGCAATCCTGTACTGCGGTACACAAGGCTTGTTGAAGGAAGTTCCGTTGAATAAAGTACACGAATTTGAGAAGGCATTCCTTCAGACGTTGATCACCAATCATCAGAAAGACGTACTGGATGTATTGAAATCCGGTGTGATAAACGATGAAGTCCGTAATATCCTGGAAGAAACGGCAAAACAGTTGACAGTTGACAAGTGACAATTGACAGTTAATTGTCAACTATCAACCACCAACTGTCAACTGTCAACTATCAACTGTCAACTCAAAAACTATGTCATCACTGAAAGAAATAAAAGTTCGTCTTGCGTCGATCCGGAATACGCAGAAGATTACCTCTGCCATGAAGATGGTATCTTCAGCCAAATTGCATCATACGCAGACGATTATCGAACATTTGCTCGTATACGAGAACAAGCTGAGCGCCATACTGAGCGGGACCTTGTCTGCCGAGAATGATTTGAATTCACCTTATACAGCAGTGCGTAAGGTGAAACAGGTCGCTATTGTCGCTTTTTCATCCAATACCGGATTATGCGGTGTTTTCAATGCCAACGTTTGGAAAGAGCTGGCTGCCCGCCTCCACCAATATGAGGCGGACGGTATCGCCGTCCGCATTTATCCGGTCGGAAAGAAAATAGCGGACGAGTTGCATAAAGCAAGTTACCAAACAGACGACAGCTTCCTGACAATCGGTGACAAACCGGCTTACGATGATGCAGCACGGCTGGCTACGGCATTGATGGATTTATATACTACCGGGCAGGCAGACCGGGTAGAACTGCTTTACCATCATTTCAAGAACATGGCGGAGCAGGTGCTGACTGAAAAAACGTTCCTGCCGGTCACCTTACCGGAGACAGACCCGGCAAAGGAATCGCTGAATTATATCCTGGAACCATCGGCAGAGCAACTACTGGCTTTGCTGTTGCCCAAAGTTCTCCACCTGCATATCTACACGACTTTGCTCGACACCGTCACGGCTGAACATGCCGCCCGCATGCTCGCCATGCAGACGGCCAACGACAATGCCAACGACCTGATCCAAGAACTGACATTGCAATACAATAAAACCCGCCAGCAGGCAATCACAAACGAATTGCTGGATATTATGGGCGGGAGTGGTCAATAATCTTCTACTTATAATGATTGAAGCCCCGGCGAATCACTTCGGCGGGGCTTCCGGCTTTAAAATTATTATTGAACAATTTTCTAACAACCAAATCTATTAAATTTAGCAGAAGAATAATATCATTAATTGGGCAGTCAGTACATAAATTCTAACAACAAAATCAAATCGTTATAATGGCATATTGCCATGTTTCTTCGGCGGATTGCTCTGGCTCTTGTTCTTCGCCATCTCCAGCGCCTGTATCAGTTTGAAGCGAGTCTGCCGCGGCATGATAATCTCATCGATAAATCCTTGTTCGGCTGCCCGATAAGGATTGGAGAATTGCTCGGTATACTCTTTCATTGCTTGTTCTTGTTCTTCGCCGGTTGCTTTCCGGTACAGGATATTCACAGCACCTTCAGCTCCCATCACGGCGATTTCAGCCATCGGATAGGCCAGGTTTATATCGGCTCCGGTCGGTTTGCTCGACATCACGATATAAGCACCGCCATAGGCTTTCCGGGTGATCAGCGTGATCTTGGGAACGGTCGCTTCCGCATAAGCATACACGATCTTGGCACCGTGGCGGATAATACCGTCATGTTCCTGCTGGCAACCCGGCAAAAATCCCGGAACATCTTCAAATGTGATCAAAGGAATGTTGAAGCAATCGCAGAAGCGGATAAAGCGTGCCGCCTTATCGGAAGCATCGATATCCAACACGCCTGCCAGAAATGCCGGTTGATTGGCAACGATACCTACCGAACGTCCGCCCAAGCGGGCGAAACCGACTACGATATTCTTTGCAAAATGAGGCATTACCTCGAAGAAATAATGATTATCGACAACCGGTTCTATAATATCTTTGATATCGTAAGGCACATTCGGATCATCCGGGATCACCTGCTGCAAAGCTTCATCTTCACGCCGGACATCGTCGGAACAGGAAACGACCGGTGCATCCTCCATATTATTTGAAGGAAGGAAACTCAGCAATTCGCGAATGCTCATCAATGTTTCCTCTTCCGTATCGCACATAAAATGGGTGACACCGCTCTTACTGCTATGCGTATAGGCACCTCCCAGCTCTTCCTTCCCCACTTCCTCATGAGTGACCGCCTTGACTACATCCGGTCCGGTAATGAACATGTGGCTTTTATCCTTTACCATAAAGATAAAATCGGTCAATGCCGGAGAATAACAGGCCCCACCGGCACAAGGTCCCAGAATAGCCGAGATCTGAGGAACGACACCCGAGGCCATCGTATTCTGATAAAAAATAGAAGCATATCCGGCCAGGCTGTTCACACCTTCCTGGATACGGGCTCCTCCCGAATCGTTCAGGGCAATGACCGGTGAACCGCTTTTCAGTGCCAGTTGCTGAACTTTCACTATCTTGGCGGCATTCGTCGCGCTCAACGTACCTCCGTAGGCCGTAAAGTCGTAGGCATAGACAAAGACTTGCCGTCCGTCTACTTTACCGTAGCCGGATACGATCCCGTCGCCGGGGATTTTATTCTTATCCATGCCGAAATTCGTACAGCGGTGAACCACAAATTTATCCAATTCGTTGAACGTCCCTTTATCCAGCAACATATCGATCCGTTCGCGGGCTGTCATCCGGCCGGATTCATGCTGCTTTTCGATACGGGTAATACCACCTCCCTGCGAAGCTGTCTTATCCAGTTCTTCAAAGGCCTTATACAACTGTTCCTTTCCCATTTTATTCTTCTTTATCTGTTATTACGTCCAGCGACAGAAGAACCTGGTTGCTTGCTACCGAATCTCCTTCTTTGACCAATACCTCACGTACCGTACAGGCTGAACTTACCTTATAATTACTCTGCATCTTCATCGCCTCTATCACGACGACGATATCTCCGGCTTCCAGACGGTCGCCTTTCTCCACCAGTACCTTCACGACTTTTCCGGGCATAGGAGAAACGATCTTGTTATCCTGCCGTTCTTCGCTGCTCTTACGCATACGCAGATATTTCATCTGTGTATCGACAATATCGACGGCATAAGACAGGAAATGTGTATTCACCGTATAACTTTTGCCCCCTTCTCCCCGGATCAGTTCGGCATTATACGAATTACCGTTGTGCAAAATAGAGCAGGCACCGTTCTCGGCCATCATAATATCGACTTCATAAGGGACACCGTCTATCGTCAACTGCACCTTATTCCCTTCCTTGCTGACCAGCGATACATCCGCCACTCTTTTTCCTATATGTATTTCCATAATGAATAATTTTCTAATATGCTAATGAGCCAATTATTAAATGCGCAAGACGCCTTTCTGAAGACCGAACTCACGCCAGCGGCTGATAGGACGGTTATCCGACGCCAACCCCGACTTGTTTTCCTCCAGGTTGATCAGATAATCGATATAGGCAGCGATCATAGCCACATTCTCGGTTTCCGTACCACTCTCACTTACCGGATGCTGTAATTGTTCCGCATTTTTCGCAATAAAAGAAGTATCATATTTCCCCTGTACAAAATCAGTCGTATCCATGATCCGGCGTAGATAGCTGATATTGGTTTTCAATCCGGTGATCTTGTATTCGTGCAGTACACGCCGCATACGTTCGATTGCATACTGGCGGTTAGTCGCCCATACGATCAGTTTGCCGATCATCGGGTCGTAATAAACCGGTATCTCATATCCTTCGTACACATAACTGTCCACACGGACACCGATGCCGTTCGGTTCCGTCAGTTGCCTGATCACACCGGGAGACGGCATAAATCCGGCTTCGGTATCTTCCGCACAGATACGGCATTCGATAGCATGGCCACGCTGGGCTATCTCTTCCTGACGGATATGGAGCGGCTCATCGTTAGCCACCCGGATCTGTTCTTTTACAAGGTCGACACCCAATACTTCTTCCGTGATAGGATGCTCCACCTGCAGGCGGGTATTCATTTCCAGGAAATAAAAATTCCGATGTTTGTCCACCAGAAACTCGATGGTACCTGCACCGGAATAATTAACGGCCTTTGCCGCAGCAACAGCTTTCTCTCCCATATCTTTCCGCAATTCAGCCGTAATAAACGGTGACGGGCTTTCTTCTACGATCTTCTGGTTACGCCGTTGTACCGAACATTCACGTTCGCAGAGATGGATCACGTTTCCGTGATTATCGCCCAGAATCTGAAATTCGATATGATGAGGCTCTTCCACAAACTTCTCCAGATAAACAGTATCGTCTCCAAAAGAAGAAAGAGATTCCGAACGGGCGGAATTATAGGCTTCCACCACCTCTTCCTCTTTATAAATAAGCCGCATCCCTTTTCCACCGCCGCCCATCGATGCTTTCAGCATCACAGGAAAACCGATCTCCTTACAAACCCGAACTGCCTCTTCCGCACTCTGCAACGGCTGCTGTGTTCCAGGAACTACCGGTACGCCGGCTTCGATCATACGTTTGCGAGCAGAAATCTTATCTCCCATCGCTTCCATCGTTTCAGGAGCCGGACCGATAAAAATGATCCCTTCCTCCTTACATCTCCGGGCAAAAGCGGCATTCTCCGAAAGAAAGCCATAACCGGGGTGAACAGCATCTGCCTTATGAAGTTTGGCTGCCTGAATAATTTTTTCAATATCCAGATAACTCTCTTTGGAGGCCGCAGGGCCTATCAGGCAAGCTTCATCGGCATAAAGCACGTGTCGGGCAGCCCGGTCGGCTTCCGAAAATACAGCCACAGACTGTATCCCCATCTCCCGGCAGGAGCGCATCACACGCACCGCGATCTCACCACGATTTGCGATCAATATTTTCCGTATCATATCAATGCTTTAAATGTTTATAGCGGGGATTCACCTCACAGGCATAGAAATACTTCTTTATCTCATTCAAACAGGAATTGCATAAGCATCCTGGATAATGCATCTTTACATAAGCAAGCTGGAGCTCATCCAATTTCACTGGCGCACAATGGCAGGCAGAGATATCGTCTACCCGGCATACAAAGGAGCCCCCACAACGCGGACAATCTTTCTCCATAATCTGATAATTTTTGAAATAAACAATCTTTTCGAACCCGTATCCTAACCCACGAGGATATGAGCCTTTAATGAATGGCAGGTCTTCTGACTGACTCCCATTCTGAAGCCTTCCCGACGGAATAGTTGACAGTTGACATGTGACAGTTGACAGATAAAATACGGACAGAAAAACTGTCCACTGTCAACTCTCCACTGTCAACTGAATCGTCAGTGGCATTAGTTGTTTTCAGAATGTTGAACGGAGCTTCACAGCAGCGGGACTGTCCGGGATTTACACCCGATTCCCTTTTAATCTGTACCATCCGACCAGATAATACAGAACCGATTCGGTGACAAATGTAGAGAAAATATTACACATTTTACTCCAAATTGTGCACATTTTTTATTGAGACACATAAGAGGCTGATAATGCAATGGTTAGAAGAGCTCATTCTCTCAATTATTCCTTTTGGAAAACATTTTCGACACAGAAAATAGAAAAGTTTTCCACTTCATTCCGTTTCATGCTTAACAATCAGACAGTTGACATATTTTAACTCGTTAAAAGTTTTCCAAAAAGAACACCCTATATAGTTTAAGCATACCTTTGTTGGAGTAAAAACAACATAATTATATTATCAATTTTATCATGATACAAACAGTTATCAAACGGGATGGACGTATCGTCGGATTTAATGAGGAGAAGATAGTAACAGCGATACGAAAAGCCATGCTGCATACAGAAAATGGGGAGGATTTGCAGCTGATCCGCCAGATTACGGATCATATTTCATTCAAAGGAGAACCGCAAATGACAGTCGAAGCGATACAGGATGCAGTCGAACTGGAACTAATGAACAGTAGCCGTAAGGACGTTGCACAGAAATATATCGCTTACCGTAACCAGCGCAGTGTTGCCCGTAAAGCTAAAACACGCGATATGTTCCTGGAAATTATCAACATCAAATCGAACGATATCACGCGCGAAAATGCCAATATGAATGCAGATACTCCTGCAGGCATGATGATGAAATTCTCCAGTGAAACCACCAAACCGTTCGTCGACGATTACCTGTTGAGTGAAGAGGTAAAAGAGGCCGTTGCAAACAACTACCTGCACATTCATGATAAAGATTATTACCCGACCAAGAGCCTGACATGCGTTCAGCATCCGCTGGACCGCATCCTTAAATATGGATTCTCTGCCGGACATGGCGAATCACGCCCGGCAAAACGCATCGAGACAGCCAGCATCCTGGGCTGCATCTCCCTGGAAACAGCTCAGAACGAAATGCACGGCGGACAGGCTATCCCCGCTTTCGACTTCTATCTGGCTCCTTACGTACGTAACAGCTTTATTGAAGAGATCAAGAACCTGGAAGACCTGAACGGCGTGGATTACTCACATCTGTATAATAAAGAACTGGACGACTATGTAACGCGTCCGCTGGATGGCCTGAGCGGTGACAAACGGATCATACAGCATGCTATTAATAAAACTGTCAGCCGTGTCCATCAGTCGATGGAAGCTTTCATTCACAATATGAACACCATTCATTCACGCGGTGGCAACCAGGTGGTGTTCAGCTCTATCAACTACGGTACGGATACTTCAGCCGAAGGGCGTTGCATCATTCGTGAGATATTGAAAAGTACTTATCGTGGTGTCGGCAACGGCGAAACGGCTATCTTCCCGATCCAGATATGGAAAAAGAAACGTGGCGTCAGCTATCTACCGGAAGACCGCAACTATGACTTGTACGAACTGGCATGCAAAGTGACTGCCCGCCGTTTCTTCCCGAACTTCCTGAACCTGGATGCTACATTCAACCAGCATGAAGACTGGAAAGCGGACGACCCACAACGTTATATGTATGAGGTAGCAACAATGGGATGCCGTACCCGCGTATTCGAGAATCGCTTCGGACCGAAGACTTCTATCGGACGCGGAAACATTTCTTTCTCGACTATCAACATCGTACGCCTGGCTATCGAATGTATGGATATCGAAGATAAAGAACTCCGCACCGCACGCTTCTTTGCCAAGCTGGACGAAATGCTGGAAATTACTGCACGCCAGTTGCATGAGCGTATGGAATTCCAGAAAACAGCTTATGCCAAACAGTTCCCGTTGCTGATGACTTCACTTTGGCTGGGTAGCGAGAAGTTAAAACCGACAGATACGATCGCTCCGGTTATCAACCAAGGAACATTGGGTATCGGATTCATCGGACTGGCTGAATGTCTGGTTGCCCTGACCGGCAAACATCATGGAGAAGACGCGGCTTCACAGGAGCTAGGTCTGAAAATTATCACTTATATGCGCGACCGCGTAAATCAGTTCTCGGAACGATATCAGCATAATTACAGTGTGCTGGCAACTCCGGCCGAAGGTCTTTCCGGCAAATTCACGGCACGCGACCGCAAGAAATTCGGTATATTACCCGGCATAACCGACCGTGAGTATTATACCAACTCCAACCATGTCCCGGTATATTACAAATGCAGTGCCCGTCATAAAGCAGAAGTAGAAGCTCCTTACCACGCATTAACAGGTGGCGGTCATATCTTCTATGTCGAAATAGACGGCGATGCAACCCACAACCCGGAAGTGATCATGAAAGTGGTCGACATGATGGACAAATATAATATCGGATACGGCTCGGTAAACCATAACCGCAACCGTTGCCTGGAATGCGGCTATGAAAATGCAGATGCTCACATGGAAGAATGTCCGAAGTGCGGCAGCAAGCACCTAGATAAGTTACAGCGCATCACCGGTTACCTGGTAGGAACAACCGACCGATGGAATAATGCCAAATTAGCGGAACTAAATGATCGTATTATACATAACTAAAAAATGATTGAACATTCATTAAACCATGCTTTCGATTATTGACATAATAGAGGATACAACTGTAGACGGTCCGGGATTCCGGACTGCTATCTACGCTGCCGGATGCCCGAACCAATGCCCGGGCTGCCACAATCCGGAATCATGGGATATAAAGAAAGGCAAGCCAACCCCGACGGAAGAGATTTTGGAAAAAGTCCTGGCAGACGACTTCGCCGACGTTACTTTCAGCGGTGGCGATCCGATGTTCCAACCGGAAGGCTTTACCAAGCTGGCACGTGCCATCAAAGAAAAGAGCCGGAAAAATATCTGGTGCTATACGGGTTATCAATTTGAGAGATTATTACAAAACCCCAAACAGGCCGAACTGCTTCAATATATCGACGTATTGGTAGACGGAAAATTCAAACAATCTCTGCACGACGAAAGTCTTTTGTTCCGTGGCAGCAGCAACCAGAGACTGATCGATGTAAAGAAATCGCTGAAAGAGAAAAAAGTAGTTTTCTATAATTACAATCCATTTATCATTTAGCAATAGGTTATTCTATTTACAGAAAACAGATTATAACAAAATGTTTCAGAATCCATCTTTCAAATATCAATATGTTTCATATTTAATAAAATGGATAACAGCAGTGCTTTCCTAAATAACACTTCCAGGAGATTTTAAGTTACAATAATTAACATATATCTCCGCAAATCATTTCCTAAAACTTATTTTAAAGAAATTGCCACTTCGTTTAAAACGAATTTTTTTTTGTTTTAAATGAAGTGACGATCCATTTAAGACGGAAAAAGCGTTAAAATAAGTTATACAAAAGAGGAGTCAATACCTTTTCAGGCTTGATTTAGATGTTTTTTAGCAGTTTATCACTTCCAGAACACCTAAAAAGCAGGCAAGAGATGAAATAGCACAAACAACGGAAATATCTATTTCAAGAAACAAACAGACACAATAATCCAGTAAATATTATCTACGCGATATCATATTCCGCAATACCCCATTCTCTTTGACAAACTAAAACCTTCTGAGAATCCTATAAAACTCATCCATCCCATCACCTTTCCGGCACAATCATTCCATACATCTACTAAAATAACATTTTGACATTCTTGGATCAAATCATCCTGCATGCAAACAATATTCTAGAACGGTTATCCTGTACTTCAAAACAATACCAAAAAGATTTTTTAATAAATAAATAGCATTTATATTCAAAAATACTTTACTACTTTTGCATCGGATTAAGGTGAATCACGAAGCATTCTGCTGGTGATGAGAGGGAATCCGGTGCAAATCCGGAACAATGCCCGTTGCTGTAATCCCGTTCCGGCACTTGCCGGAAATGCTTGCAACTCCATGCCACTGACGATTCAGTTGACAGTGGAAAGTTGACAATTGACAGTTTTTCTGTCCGCATTTTATCTGTCAACTGTCACATGTCAACTATCAACTATACCGTCGGGAAGGCCTTGCAAAGCCGGGAAAGTCAGAAAACCTGCCTGATCAATTTATTGATGCTCTCGGGATAAAGGGCAGAAGATTAACAAGGCAGAATTTCTATACAAAATTCTTCCATTTTATATGCTTACTTATATGAGACTGAAAGGTATTGCTATGTCTTTACTTTCGGTGTGCGTGTTTACACCTGCAACCAGCTTTGCAGAGAGTCAGACTGTCAATACACCGGAAAAAGAACAGGTACAAACCGGAATTTGTGTATTAACCGGTAGAATTATCGATTCCGAAACAGGAGAAGGTATACCTATGGCTACGATTAATGTTCCCGGAACATTAATCGGTACTGCCTGCAACGCAGGCGGCCGTTTCCGCATAGAATTGATCGAAGGTAAAAGTTACAAACTGCTGGTCCGTTCGGCTGGCTACATAGAACAAACCATCAAGTTCAATGCCAACGGAGCGCAAAAAGAAATGGATATCCAGATGAATGCCGGGATATTCGATCTGAATGAAGTGGTTGTAACCGGAACACGGACAGAGAAACTCATCAAAAACTCCCCGGTACTGACTAAACTAATCCCGGCATCTCAACTACAGCGAAATGACTTTGAAAATATTATGGATGCACTGGAGTTTTCCATTCCGGGATTGCAATTCAACAGCGATCCACGAGGGGACAATATCCGTATCCAGGGATTGGAAAACAAATATATCCTGATTTTGGTCGATGGTGAACGCCTATCTACCACCCCAGGTGGTCCGATCGACTTTGAACGTCTAAGTACATCCAATATCAAGCAGATAGAAGTGGTCAAGGGAGCCGCATCCGCCCTGTATGGATCGAGTGCTATCGGTATGATCATCAATATCATCACCAAGACTCCCGAACGTCCGGCCGAAGGATGGGCTAAAGTGCGCTACTCACGTTATAATGAGTTATTGATGGATGCCGCTTTCGGAACAAAATATAAGAATTTCACTTCGCAGACATTGTTCAACCGTAACTCGACAGACGGTTACGACCTGACACCCGAGACACCGTCAAACTATACTCAGAACCCATCCGCCAATATGACCATATCCGAAAAATTGGGTTGGGAACATAACGACACTAAACTGAATGCTTCAGCCGATTTCTTCCTTAACGAAGAGAAGAATCCGAAGCTAAGCAACGAAGTGACACATTATAAGAGTTTCAACAAAACATTCCGCGCCGGACTCGAACAAAAACTGGGAGAAAAGAACATGTTGAAAGCCATCTATTATGGTGACTTTTACATCCGGCGAACGGTTTTTGAAAAACTGGATTCGGTTGGAAAGAACGCTAGTTCGAATGTACAAACCCTACGTCTGACTGACATTTATAACCCGCTCGATAATCTGCAAGGAATAGCCGGGGTTGAATTCAACTGGAACAAGGATTATAATATCATGCAATACGGGGAAAAGATGAAAACCCGAAAAGTAAACGATATCAACGGATTCGTACAGCTGGACTGGAAAATCATTCCCCAACTCGATATTATCGGTGGTTTCCGTTATACACATCACTCTGTATTCGGAAATGCTTACACCCCCAAAGTCAACGTCATGTATTCACCCGGTAATCTTCGTCTACGCGCCGGATATAGCAAAGGTTTTAAAGCGCCCGATGCAACTGAACTATTTTCCGACTTTCAGATGGGTTCCGTTTCCCACAATATCGGTAATCCGGACCTGAAAGCCGAACATTCAAATTATTACTCTTTCTCTGCAGAATATACTTTCAACAAACTGAATATCAGCGGGGAAATCTATCAGAACGATATCAAAGACAAAATACAGTCGTATAACGTTATCGTAGAATTACCCAACGGAGGTGAAGAAGCCCAGTTACGATACAGAAATGTGGATAACGCCCGCATCCGTGGTGCGGAAATCTTTGTCACTTATAAACCGTTCCGATGGGTGAACCTGCAAGGTACTTACGACTTTACGGATGCACTGGATAAGGCGACGGGCTTACAGCTGACCGGGAACACTAAGCACTCACTGAGTTGTAACGCGATGTTCCTGTTCGATGTATTCAAACGGGAAGCCTCGGTATCCGTTGCCGGACGATGGACATCAAAGAAAATCAACTTCCGCGAAAAGACCGTGACCGATCCTGAAACAGGAGAAACGATCCAGCAAATGGTAGACAGTCCGCAAGACGCATACAGTCTGTGGAAACTGACCGTACAGTATAGTATCTGGAAACATAAATATATGAATTTGCTGTTAACAGCCGGTGTACAGAATATCTTCAACTACACCGATCCGGTCAACTATACGACATATGATCCGGGACGTCGCGTATTCGGCTCCGTCATCTTTAAATTCTGATAGCGATTTATGAACATTATAATTATTAATCATTTTATGAAAACTAACAAATTAAATTTTGCAGTATTTGGTCTGAAACAGATCATGGTACTCGTTACGTTGTGTTTACTATCTTCTGGTTTTGTTGCTTGTAGCGATGACGATAAAGATGAACCGGAAATCCCGGCAGAAGCTAAATCATTCTCTTTTATTAACAATAGCACAGCAGCTAACGACTGGGTTTACTTTTCTTTTGCGAAAGGTGACAGTGTAGTGATTGACAAAGCAAATGCAGCTAAAGACCAAACTTGGGACATCGCTTTCCAGCGCTACTACATACGCACAAACAGTGGAACTTCCGGTCAAGGCCAAGGTGGTGCTTTAGACTCTAAAGAAACTGTATTCGACAAAGTAACAGTTGTTCCTACAAGTGGATTTATTGTTGATTCAGAAGCAGATATAATGACAGCAGTAATGGGTAAATTTGAAAAAGGTTCTGTCAATACAGCTTTTCAGGTTTTAAACCAGCCTGTTTGGGCATGGTTCAACGCTCCTGTACCTGGTGATATGCAATGGCACTATAACAAAAATGTGTTTATTATTAAGACTGCCGATGGCAAGAATTATGCTAAAATAATCATGCAAAAATACAAAAGCGATGACAATAAATCCGGACATATCACTTTTGACTACGTATATCCGTTTAAATAACAATTAGTTAATCAATGCGAAGGAAGGGAGATACATCAGACACACATTCACTCTTTCCAGTCTCCCTTCCCTTTGCTTATTTTTTTATAATATGTCTGTTATTCAATTCCTCCGTCAACACAAATCCGCGGGATGGAAAGCCGGGCTGGCACTTTTGCTGGTACTCGGCTTGTATGCTTTTTATAGCCTGCTGTTATCCCCCACTAAAATTGCATTGGTAAACTTCCCGTCTTACCAGGTTTCCAACATTGCAATGGCAAGCGACAGCCGCTTGATAAAAGTGAAAGAGGTCAAGGCTGAAGATGCGTCGTCGCTCAAAGGCTACGATGCGATCCTGCTGTTCGGTCCGGGTTTGCGACTGACGGAAGAACAGACGGAAAATATCGATGCTGCCGGGGAAAAAGGAACCGCTGTATATACCTTTGTCTTTTCATCCGGCTCCATCAGCAATCACAATGTCGACAGCCTGCAACAGGAACAACTCGATATTTATTATAATAACCGGAGCCGTATGAACTACCGGAATATGCTGCATTATATCCGTAGCACCTTCGACAGCCGGAAACTATTCCAAACAAAAGCCGACGAACCGATACTGATCCCATCCGACATTTTCTTCCACCTAGAAGACGGCGTATTCTACCGGACTGCCGACGAACTGACCAACCACCTGCGTGAAAAGAAAATATACAAGGAAGATGCTCCTCGCATTGCCTTTGTTTCAGGTATGACCTCTCCCTTGGAAGGCAACCGAAGCTATATCGACAGTCTGATCACCCGCCTGACAGATGCCGGTTTCAATATGTACCCGATCGCATCAGCCGCCAAACGGCAGCAATTGATGGAAAGTGTTCATCCGGATGCCGTCATTTATCTGCCGATGGGACGATTGGGAGGCGATAAAACCGTTCAATGGCTGACAGAAAACAATATTCCGCTTTTCTGTCCGCTCTCTATCATGTTAAGCCGCGATGAATGGCTGAGCGATGATAAGAACAAAGGGGTAACCGGCGGTTACCTGACAGCCCGTATCGTACTCCCGGAAATAGACGGAGGTATCGATCCGCTGGTAATCTCTACGCAGAACCAGCACGAGAACGGCTATTTTATGTTCGATGCGGAAAGTGAACGCCTGGACAATTTCACCCAAAACGTAAAGAACTATCTGCAACTGCGCAAGAAACCGAACAAAGATAAACGGGTGGCTATCTGCTACTTCAAAGCGGCTGGCCAGGCATCGCTCGTCGCTGCCGGACTGGAAGTGGCCCCTTCCCTTTATGAACTGCTGAAACGACTGAAACAGGAAGGATATACGGTAAACGGACTGCCCGATACTTTTGAAGGTTTCAGCCAACTATTGAAGAAACAGGGGGCTGTACTCGGAGCCTATGCCAAAGGGGCACAGGATGATTTCATGAAAAACGGTCATCCGCTATGGGTAAGCAAAAGCACTTATGAAAAATGGGCCGCCCATACGCTCGTCCCGGAAAAATACATGGAAGTAGTCGACAAATACGGGGAAGCCCCGGGAGACTATCTGAGTGCAACGCATGACGGAGAAGAATCACTGGCCATTGCCCGCCTGCAATTCGGAAATGTAGTCCTGTTCCCTCAACCGCATGCCGCTGAAGGTAACGATGAGTTCCATATCGTACACGGAGCCAGCGTTGCCCCGCCACATGCCTATCTCGCCCCTTATCTATGGGTTCAGAATGAATTCAAGGCCGACGCCCTCATCCATTTCGGCACGCACGGCAGCCTGGAATTCACCCCAGGTAAACAAGCCGGATTATCCAACAGGGATTGGCCGGATTGCCTGATAGGCAGCCTCCCCCATTTCTATTATTACAGTATTGCCAATGTGGGCGAAGCGATCATCGCCAAACGCCGTACGCATGCCGCCATGTTATCCCACTTAACACCTCCTTTCATGGAAAGCCGCACACGGGATCGTTTCTCCGGCTTGTTCAATGATATCGATGATTGGTACCAGGCCCCTGAAAACAAACAACCGGAAATAGGATTACGGATAAAAGCTGCCGTTCTGAAACTCGGACTGCAAAGGGACCTGCAACTTGATAGCATAGCAGGTAAACCTTATACAGCGGAAGAGATCGAGCGAATCGAAAACTTCGCAGAAGAGATCTCCAACGAAAAAATGACTGGACGCCTTTATACGCTCGGACAGCCATACGGCAAGGAAGATATCGAATCGACGGTCATCGCCATGTCGGCCGATCCGCTCGCATACAGCCTTGCACGTTTAGACGCATTGAATAATAAAATCACCCGGAAACAATTGGAGAACAATACTTATATCTCCCGTCATTATCTGGCTCCGGTCAAAGCCAGATTAAAACAACTGCTTGCCTCCCGCGAACAAAACCCGGACCGGCTGATGCTGGAGTTTGTGGGTCTGAGCCGTGCCGACCTGATGAAAGCACGCGCCACGGATATGGCAGTCAATCCCCGCCAGCTATCCATGAGCGAAATGATGGCAATGGCGGCAGGAGAAGATAACGGTAGTTCCGGAAAAGATAATTCCGATGATAACGGAGGGATGAAAATGCCTGCCGGAATACCGAAAGTAGGTAAAATGCCAGATTGGGTAAAGAAACGGATCGAAGCACGCAAGAAAGCAAAAAAAGAGGGGAAACAGGCAGTCTTGCCGGAAGTACCCCAAGAGGAAAAAGACTTTTCTTTTGCCGTATTGGAAATTGAACGTACATTGAAAAATGTAATCAACTACAAACAATTGCTCGAAGCGTCTCCCGAATCGGAACTACAGAGCATACTGCATGCACTGGACGGCGGATATATTGCTCCCAGTCCCGGCGGCGATGTAATTCTTTCCCCCAATACGCTGCCAACCGGACGGAATATGTATTCCATCAATGCCGAAGCGACGCCGAGCACACGTGCCTGGGATAATGGCAAGCTATTGGCAGAAACGACACTGAAAACTTATTTCAAGAAACATGAGGACTGGCCGCGTAAGGTCAGCTATACTTTCTGGGCCGGTGAATTTATAGAAACCGAGGGCGCGACTTTCGCCCAAGCCCTTTACATGCTCGGAGTCGAGCCGGTACGTGACGGCATGGGCCGTGTCACCGACATCCGGTTGATCCCATCCGAAGAGTTGAAGCGCCCGCGTATCGACATCGTTGTACAGACATCTGGACAACTTCGCGACCTCGCCGCCTCCCGCCTGGCCATGTTGAGCAAAGCGGTTGGTATGGCCGCCGGATCGGAAGGCGACTCATACGGAAATTATGTGGCGGAAGGTGCCGTCGAATCGGAAAAACTGCTGGTAGAAAAAGGAATATCACCCAGAGAAGCGCGAGAACTCTCCACCATGCGTATCTTCGGGGCCGTGAACGGCGGCTACGGTACCGGCATCACCGGTCTGGTAGAAAAAGGGGATGCCTGGGAAGAAGAATCACAGATTGCAGACACATATCTGAATAATATGGGAGCTATCTACGGTGATCCGGATAAATGGGGAGCAGTAGTAAAAGACCTGTTCGAAGTCGCCCTGCAACATACCGATATCGTAATGCAGCCCCGCCAAAGCAATACATGGGGAGCACTCAGCCTCGATCACATGTATGAATTTATGGGTGGTTTAAACCTATCCGTCCGAAATGTCACCGGAAAAGATCCGGAAGCTTACCTGTCCGACTATCGTAACCGCCATAACGTGCGCATGCAAAACCTGCGGGAAGCGATCGGAGTAGAAAGCCGTACCACCCTGCTCAATCCGGAATATATCAAGGAAAAGATGAAGGGGGGAGAAACGACTGCCGAGAATTTTTCAAAAACATTCCGTAATACGTACGGGTGGAATGTAATGAAACCTTCTACCATCGACCATGAACTTTGGGACGATCTGTATAAAATGTACATACTCGACGAACAACAATTGGGCATTCATAAGTTCTTTAAGAACGCAAGCCCAGCCGCTCTGCAGGAGATGACTGCCGTCATGCTGGAAACAGCTCGTAAAGGCTACTGGAAGGCTACGGACGAACAGTTACAGCAGATAGCCGAGTTGCATACGAGCCTGGTGAAAGAGTTCAAACCGGCCTGCACCGGATTCGTTTGCGACAATGACAAGTTAAAAGAATTTATCGCTTCCCGGATTCCTGACCAACAGGCACGCGAGTACCGGCAGAATATCACAGAAATAAAAGAAGCACTGGTGGAAACGGGACAGCAGGTGGTATTGAAAAAGGATCAGTTGAATCAGGTTCCGCAAAAAGAAAGCCAAACGTTGGATGGAATATTGATCGGTGTTTCTGTCGTTACACTGTTCTTCCTGCTGGTATTTGTCCTGAAACGGAGAAAAAAATAAAAAATGGAGTATGTAGTAGGCATATTACTCGGATTCATCGCTCTCAATTTTCTGTTGAAGATCGGGTTTTATGAATCTTTCTACGGTATACTGGCGGCTGGTGTGGCATGCAGTCTCTTTATCCTGGCAATCTGGCCCTGGGCTACGGAACAGTCGAAAACGCAGATTGCGGATTTTCTTGCTTCGCCGACACGTATGCAGGATGCTGCCGTCATGATCACAATTGAATCGACGGTCATGATCGCTTTTTGCTTCGATTGTTTTGCTGGTTTCCGCCGACATGATACTTTCTTCAAACGCAACCTGACACGGATACTGAAATACTATCCGGGATTACTGATCACGTTGGTATTTGTCTATACACTTACGCAAACGATCTTTGCTTTTCCCGGAATAAGTTTCCTCAGAATGGCATGGAGCTTTGCGGCGATCAGCGGTATCGGAGTGGTTGGTGCCGGATGGTTCCTCAAAAAGTATCTGGGGGATCGCAGTCTCCGCCTGGAACTTTTGTTCGTCACGAACCTGTTCATTATTCTGACGGGGATCATTGCCACGGAGAACGGAAAAACGAGTTATGAGAGTGTCTCCAACGTCAACATATATGCTACCCTCGTCACACTGGGTATATTTGTTGCAGGGGCACTGATCGGATTTATATGGAAAATGATTAAAAAAACACGGATATGACATCTATTTCAAATGCTTTATACTGGATATCCAACGGACTGCTGATACCGGTAGTCATACTGTTATTACTTTTCTTCCTGCGAGCCATCCTGATGGCGGGCGGTTTCTTCGGGGAGTTCTGGCAAAAGACGCGCCTGCAGCAACAGATAAACGATATGCTCGAGGTTATGACACCTGCCAATGCAGATGAACTTTACAAGAAACTGCCTGAAAATAAAAACATTCCTTTATTGCGCTGCATGCAGATGCTATACAGCCACAAAGAAAATAGTGCTTATTGCGAACGATTGCTGGCTAATTATGAAGTGAAAGCTGAAAAGGAATTAGGGTGCTCGCGGAATTTTATCAAACTGGGGCCGATGCTGGGTCTGATGGGGACACTGATCCCGATGGGACCGGCACTGGTAGGTCTTTCAACGGGGGATATTGCTTCAATGGCGTATAATATGCAGGTAGCATTCGCTACGACGGTGGTTGGTATGGTAATCGCCGCAATAGGGGTTGTCACTTTGCAAGTCAAGCAACGTTGGTATGCACGCGACATCAATGATCTGGAATATATCTATAAAAACCTATACCATGGGACAGCGAAATAAGTTGCTTCATTCAGATGGAGATTCCGATCCGATGGGAGTGGTTGCCAATCTGTTTGATGTGGCAATGGTATTTGCTGTCGCATTGATGGTGGCACTTGTAACTCGCTTCGATATGACCGAACTTTTCTCTAAGGAAGACTTTTCACTGGTAAAGAATCCCGGGAAGGAAAATATGGAGATCATCACAAAAAAAGGAGAAACAATCCAGCGGTATACACCTTCCGAAAATCAGGAATCGGAAGGGAAGAAAGGACGTAAAGTCGGGATCGCCTACGAGTTAGAAAACGGGGAGATCATCTACGTTCCGGAGTAAGAAAGGTTATTTCTCTTCAGTATACTGCCGTTTAAAAGCAACGGGTGAAACTCCTCTGTGCTTTTTAAAGAATTTCCCGAAGGATGATTGATCGGAAAAATTCAGCATATCGGCGATCTGTTGAATGGATAAATCCGGATTCCGCAGAAGAATCTCGGCTTCGCGCATCAATGCTTCACTGATCCATTGGTTGACAGTCCTTCCACTGAAACTTTTCATTATACGCGACAGGTACTCGGGGGTAATGCACAATTCGCCCGCATAGAAAGAAACGGAATGTTCTGTCCGGCAATGTTTGTTCAGTAGCTGGATAAACAGGAAAAGCAATACATCTTTTGCCGGCGGATTCGGATTCACTTTATGACGGTTTGCCTGATAGACAATGTTATTCATCTCCAATAAAAAGCCGCGGAGTTCGTTCAGGATAATATCGCGTTGCCACGCATGCTCCGTACGGTCGATATTCCGCTCGATACGGCAGAGGCAATTTTCCAGTAAAAGACCTTCCTCTTCGTCCAGATGTTGGATAGGACGAGTATGCAGGGAAGCTATATAAGCAGCAGGCATACGTCGACTGTTCAACATAATCTCGGAAAACAGATTGCGTTCGATGATCAGATGGTAACCCTTGAAATCGGAAGAAAAACGAAAATTCTTTACCGAGTGCATATCCATTATATTCAACAACAGATTATCAGATAAATGATAGGTAAAATCATCTATAGTAATCTCTATGTCTCCTTGCCGAACCAGAAAGATGGAAAAGGCATCCAGGCGAATAGAAACATCTTCTTTGAATCCTGGGTTCCTGTGATTGTTACCATCCATTCTCACAATAACCAATTTATCCTGATAGGACTTCAGATTCATTTTAAAACGAAGCAAGTCCGCAATACTTAGCCGCAAAAAGGATTCTTCCATATCTATTTTCATAAGGCTGCAAAGATAGAAAATATATCCGAAAGCGACTCCGGACCGGCCTTCATACAACCATTTTGCAGACGTCAGCAAAATGGTCTTGCCAAAGCTATAACAGATCATTTTCCCCGCGTGGAGAAAATGATTATACAACATATAAATCAAATGATAAAAAATAATCATAAATATATTCTTTATCAATATCTATTTCTATATTTGTAGCAATTTAATTAAAAACGGAAACTATGAAAACAGAAGAAATTAAAGAGTTATTTACTCAATTTGAGAGTATTGTTTGTGATTACAATGGAGTAGAGTGTTGGAGTGCTAGAGAATTATATCCCTTATTAGGCTATGTACAATGGCGTAATTTCCTGACTATCATAGAAAAAGCGAAAACAGCATGTAAAAATGCCGGTGAGAAAATTACCGATCATTTTGCTGACGTCAGCAAAATGATCGAGCTTGCCAAAGGTGCTGAAAGAGAGGTAGATAACATCCTCCTAACACGTTATGCATGCTACTTAATTGCACAAAATGGTGATCCCCGTAAGCCAGAAATAGCTTTTGCACAAAACTACTTCGCCGTACAAACAAGACGAGCAGAGCTTGTAGAACAACGTTTTTTAGATTACGAACGCGTAACTGCACGCTCCAAACTAGCCGAAACAGAAAAGCTACTTTCCAGCGTTTTATACGAAAGAGGCATAGACAGCAAAGGCTTTGCCACCATACGTTCCAAAGGGGATAAAGCGTTGTTTCGTATCGACACCAAACTACTCAAACGCAAATTAGGAGTACCCGACAGCCGCCCTCTTGCAGATTTTCTGCCTACAATCAGTATAAAAGCTAAAGATTTTGCCGCAGAAATGACCTCTGTCAATGTGCAGCAAAACGATTTATACGGACAAACCTCCATCGAAAATGAGCATGTGGATAACAACCTGGCCGTAAGAGATATGTTGGTCAGCAGAGGTATATTTCCCGAACAATTTCCTGCCGGGGAAGATATAAAAAAGGTAGAGAAACGTCTGAAGAAAGATGCTAAAAAGCTAAATGACCCCAAGAAGAAAAGATAGTAGACAGCTTCCCCGTCGCTGTTCAAATTTGGAACAAATATATTCATTTTTCGACCATCGTTGTTTTGCTAAAAAGTCGGACATTTGCACCGGTTATTAGTTAAGGCAGTAAATATCAAAGAGTAGCAAACTATTCTCATTCGAATATCACCCTATTGATATTTTAATTTTGGAAGAATCCGCTGCCGGGATTTTAAATAAACAATTACGAAAAAATGAAGAAAAATTTATTTGCCCGATGCCTGAGCGGCATCGGGGTAGGGCTTCTTTGCCTTATAGCCAGCTCTTGTAAGGAACAACCGGCTATGCAGGTGAACAATGAGTACAAAGTACTGAAAGTGTCCACAACCGACAAAACCCTGAGCAGCCTCTATTCTGCTACCATCCGTGGACGTCAGGATATCGACATCTATCCGCAGGTCTCAGGATTTATCACCCGGTTATGTGTGGAAGAAGGACAGGCTGTACAGAAAGGCCAACTACTGTTTGTCATCGACCAGGTCCCTTATCAGGCAGCCCTGCAAACAGCAATTGCCAATGTGGAAGCCGCACAAGCTGCACTGAACACAGCAAAGCTAACGTTCGATAGTAAAAAAGAACTGCATGCACAAAATGTAGTATCGGCTTTCGACCTGCAAACTGCTGAAAATTCGTGGCTAAGCGCCAAAGCACAGCTGGCCCAGATGAAAGCACAGGAACTGAGTGCCCGCAATAACCTTTCATACACAGAGGTAAAAAGTCCGTCCAACGGAGTTGTCGGAACACTCCCCTACCGTGTCGGAGCGTTGGTCAGCGCCAATTCTCCAAAACCGTTGACAACTGTTTCAGATAATTCGAACATGTATGTCTACTTTTCCCTGACGGAAAATCAACTGTTGGCCCTCACCCGCCAATACGGTTCCAAACAGAAAGCTTTGGAGATGATGCCGGAAGTAGAATTGCAACTGAATGATAAATCCGTTTATCCGGCAAAAGGGAAAGTCGAAACGATCAGTGGAGTTATCGATCGCAACACCGGAACAGTCAGCCTGCGTGCCGTATTCCCGAACGAAGAAGAGATCCTTTACAGCGGCAGTTCCGGAAACATTATCCTGTCGACAGAGAAATCGGGCAGTATCGTGATCCCGCAAACAGCCACATTCGAAATACAGGATAAAGTATACGTTTATAAAGTCATAGATGGCAAAGCGACATCGGCTCAGGTCAATATCACCCGTGTGAACGGAGGCCAGGAATATATCGTGAACGAAGGTCTGAAAGCCGGTGACGTGATCGTTGCCGAAGGTGTAGGTTTGCTGCGCGAAGGAACTCCGATCCAGGTTAAACAATAATAGGAAGAACGGAATATGAAATTAAGAACCTTTATAGAACGCCCGGTACTATCAGCCGTTATCTCTATCGTGATAGTATTTATGGGTATCATCGGGTTGACCAGTCTGCCCGTCGAACAATATCCCGATATTGCCCCGCCTACCGTTATGGTGAGTACAACCTACTTCGGTGCCAGTGCGGAAACCCTTCAAAAGAGTGTGATCGCCCCGCTGGAAGAGGCCATCAACGGTGTAGAAGACATGACCTATATGACATCTACGGCTACCAATGCAGGAACCGTATCCATCATGGTATACTTCAAACAAGGTACCGATCCGGATATGGCAACCGTAAACGTACAGAACCGTGTGTCCAAAGCCACCGGTCAGTTACCCGCAGAAGTAACTCAAGTGGGAGTCACTACTACCAAGCGCCAGACCAGTATGTTGCAGATATTCTCGATTTACAGTCCTGACGATTCATACGACGAAGGCTTTCTTGCCAACTACCTGAGCATTAACCTGAAGCCGGAAATCCTCCGTATCTCAGGTGTTGGTGAACTGATGGTAATGGGAGGAGATTACAGTATGCGCGTCTGGATGAAACCGGATGTGATGGCTCAATATAACCTGATTCCTTCGGATGTGACTGCCGTACTGGCCGAACAGAATATAGAATCGGCAACCGGTGCATTCGGTGAGAACTCTACGGAGACCTACCAATATACGATGAAGTACAAAGGCCGCCTGATACAGCCGGAAGAATTCGGGGATATCGTGATCCGTTCGACCGAAGACGGTGAAGTACTGAAACTGAAAGATATAGCAGAAATAGAACTGGGACGTGAAAACTACTCTTACATCGGTGAACTGACCGGACATGTCGGCGTTTCCTGTATGGTATTCCAGACAGCCGGTTCCAACGCGACCGAGGTAAACCAGCAAATCGACGCTTTCCTCGACGAAGCACGTAAAGACCTGCCGAAAGGAGTTGAGATCACACAGATGATGAGTTCGAACGACTTCCTGTTCGCCTCCATCCACGAGGTGGTAAAGACATTGATCGAAGCGATCTTACTGGTTATCCTGGTGGTATACATATTCCTGCAGGATATCCGTTCGACCCTGATCCCGCTGGTAGGTATCATCGTGTCGCTAATCGGTACATTCGCATTCATGTCGATTGCCGGATTCAGTATCAACCTGATTACTTTGTTTGCGCTCGTTCTCGTGATCGGTACGGTGGTCGATGATGCCATCGTCGTCGTCGAGGCGGTACAGGCCCGGTTCGACGTCGGGTATAAATCTTCGTACATGGCAAGTATGGATGCCATGAACGGGATCAGTGCCGCCATTATCTCTTCTTCACTGGTGTTTATGGCCGTGTTTATTCCGGTATCGTTCATGAGCGGAACTTCAGGTACATTCTATACACAGTTCGGTCTGACAATGGCAGTTGCCGTAGGTATCTCAGCGATCAATGCATTGACTCTGAGTCCGGCATTATGCGCACTGATACTGAAACCGTATATCAATGAAGACGGTACGCAAAAGAATAACTTTGCCTCCCGCTTCCGTAAAGCGTTCAATACTGCTTTCGATGCTCTAATTGCCAAATACAAGAAGGGTGTACTCTTCTTTATCAAACGCAAATGGCTGATGTGGTCGATGCTGGCTTGCTCGGTTGTCCTGTTGTTCTTCCTGATGAAAACGACGAAGACCAGTCTGGTGCCGGATGAAGACCAGGGTGTATTGTTCGTCAACGTAACAACGGCCGCCGGTAACTCACTGGCAACGACCAACGATGTGATGACCAATATCGAGAATCGTATCAAAGACCTGCCGCAGATCAAGGATTATAACAAAGTTTCCGGTTACGGACTGATCTCCGGACAAGGAAACTCATTCGGTATGTTCATCATCAAACTGAAACCGTGGGATGAACGTACAGATAAGGAAGACCACGTACAATCGGTTATCAACCTGGTGTACGGACGGACTGCCGACATCAAGGATGCAAACATCTTCGCCATGTCACCGGGTATGATCCCCGGTTACGGTATGGGTAATGCGCTGGAAATGTATATGCAGGATAAAAAGGGAGGCGATCTGACTGATTTCTTCAATACGACACAACAATATCTGGGGGCCTTGCGCGAACGTCCGGAAATTGCAGCCGCCTATTCAACCTTCTCTATCAACTACCCGCAGTGGGAAGTGACGGTAGATGCAGCTAAATGTAAGCGTGCCGGTATCACACCGGATGCCGTACTAAGCACCTTGTCAGGTTATTACGGAGGACAATATGTATCTAACTTCAACCGCTTCTCGAAAGTGTATAAGGTGATGATACAGGCTTCGCCGGATTACCGTCTGGATGAATCTTCACTGGATAATACTTTTGTACGTATGGCAAACGGCGAAATGGCTCCGTTAAGCCAGTTCGTGAACCTGACAAAGGTATACGGTGCCGAATCGCTGAGCCGTTTCAATATGTACAACTCGATCGGGGTTAATGCAATGCCAGCGCCAGGATATAGTTCCGGTGATGCCATCAATGCCGTAAAAGAAGTAGCGGCAACCAGCCTGCCGAAAGGGTATGGTTACGACTTTGCCGGTATCACCCGCGAAGAGAACCAGGAAAGCAATACGACAGCCGTGATCTTCGTCATCTGTATCCTGATGATCTACCTGATCCTGAGTGCGCTTTACGAAAGCTTCCTGATCCCGTTTGCCGTGATCCTTTCCGTTCCGTTCGGTCTGATGGGTAGCTTCCTGTTCGCCAAGATCATGGGGCTGGAGAATAACATTTATCTGCAAACCGGTTTGATCATGTTGATCGGTCTGTTAGCCAAAACAGCCATCCTGCTAACTGAATATGCTGCCGAACGGCGTACCGCCGGTATGAGCCTGACATCTGCCGCACTGTCTGCCGCCAAAGTACGTCTGCGTCCGATCCTGATGACGGCGTTGACCATGATCTTCGGTCTGCTTCCGTTGGTAGTAGCGACAGGTGTCGGTGCAAATGGTAACAGTTCATTGGGTACAGGTGCCGTAGGCGGTATGTTGATCGGAACACTGGCACTGCTGTTCGTCGTGCCTTCCCTGTTCATCGTATTCCAGTATCTGCAGGAAAAAGTGCGGCCGATACAGTTCGAGCCGACTCACGACTGGCAGATCCAGGAAGAAGTGGTAGAAGTAACCGCCGAGCGGAAAGACTATCTCGAAAGTAAAAAGAAAGGAAATCAAGCAGATGAAAAATAATATCATTCTATTATCCGTCGCCACCCTCTCGTTACTGAGTGGGTGCGGCATCTATACATCCTACAAACCGGAGACCTCCGTTCCTGACAACCTGTTCAGGGACGAGGCAATGGCTACGGATACGACCAGCATCGGCAGTCTCGACTGGCGGGAACTCTTCACAGACCCTCAATTGCAGACGTTGATCGAAAAAGGACTGGAGAATAACACCGACATGCGCACCGCCCATTTGCGGGTACAGGAAGCCGAAGCAGCCCTGATGACTTCGCGTCTGGCTTACCTTCCGGCACTGAACCTGAATCCGCAGGGTACGATCAGCAGCTTCGACGGTTCGAAAGCCGCCAAAAGTTATCAGTTGGCGGTAGCTGCCAGTTGGGAAATCGATATATTCGGGAGACTCACCAATGCAAAAAGAAGTGCACAGGCAGCTCTCGAACAGACTAAATCATACAAACAGGCCGTCCGGACACAGCTAATAGCCACTGTAGCCAATTCCTATTACACTTTATTATTGCTCGACAAACAACTTGTCATCAGTGAACGGACGGCCTCTCTTTGGAAAGAGAACGTACAGGCGATGCGTGCGCTGAAAAATGCAGGTCTGGCAGATGAAGCCGCCGTTTCCCAGTCGGAAGCGAACAGCCTGAGTGTGGAAGCCTCCCTCCTGACCCTACGCCAGCAGATCAACGAGATGGAAAACAGCCTCTCCAACCTGCTCGGAGAAGTGCCTCACCGGATGGAACGGGGAGAACTGGATCGACAGGAATTTCCCCAGACACTATCCGCCGGCGTTCCGCTCTCCTTGTTAAGCAACCGTCCGGATGTACGGCAGGCAGAATATTCGTTGGCACAGGCATTCTATGCAACGAACGGAGCACGCAGTGCTTTCTATCCGAACATCACCCTCAGCGGTGTTGCCGGATGGACTAATAACGGAACGGGGATCATCACTAACCCGGGTGGCTGGCTGTTGCAGGCGATAGGCTCGCTGACACAACCGTTATTCAACAAAGGTGCCAACATCGCCCAGTTGAAAATAGCCAAGGCACAACAGGAAGAGGCCTCCCTGGCTTTCCAGCAGAGCCTATTGAATGCCGGAAGCGAAGTAAACAATGCTTTGACACAATGGCAGACGGCACGCGGACGCATCCAACTGGCTGGCCAGCAGATTACGGCTTTACAAAAGGCCGTAAAAAGTACCCAGTTACTGATGCAACACGGAAACACCACTTACCTGGAGGTGCTGACTGCCCAGCAAGGCCTGTTGCAGGCGGAACTCTCGCAGGTAGCCGACCGTTTCGATGAGATACAAGGTGTTATTAACCTCTATCACGCATTAGGCGGAGGACAAGAATAAGTATTACAGATAGACACAGAAAAGAAAGGGGGATGTCGTGATGATATCCCCCTTCTTGTTTCCTGGATCTCGGATGCCACTCTAAATCCTTGCTGTTATATAATCGATAATATCCAGGCAGAGATTGGTTGTCAGGTCATTCGTATCTAACTCGGGGTTGAGTTCCACCAGGTCCATCGACTTCACCAGATTCGTTGAAAGGATATGATCGACAAAGTCTTTAAACTCATCCGGCAAAAGTCCTTCACTCACCCGTGTTCCTGTTCCCGGAGCAAACCGCGGATCGATACTGTCCACATCGATACTGAAATGAACATTACGTATTTTTCTTTCCTTCAGCTTCCGCTTAATATCTTCGGCCACAAAACCGATTCCCTTCAGATGGATCGTATCCATGGTGTAAACACTCAGACGCTCCCGTTCGATCAGTGCCTGTTCGCCTTCGTCCAGGCTGCGGGTTCCTACCAGAAAAACATTTTGCGGATTCACCTTATTTCCGGGGGCATAGATATTGACAAGTTCTTCACTTCCCATCCCCATCAGGGCACTCAACGGCATTCCGTGGATATTCCCGCTGGGAGATGTTTCATTCGTGTTGATATCGCCATGCGCATCCAGCCAGATGATCCCGAAATCATCAAAAGATTTCCCTACACCGGAAGCACTTCCCAGCCCAAGTGAATGATCGCCACCGATAACAAGCGGGAACGCCCCACCACGCAAGGTATCATACACCAGCTCCGCCAGATTATTATTAACTTCGACGATAGCGTCCAGATACTTCATGCTTTTGCCCCGGGCAAATTTATCCGTTTCCGAAACGGGAGGGACATACAGATTCCCCAGGTCGAAGGCACGATGGCCGTTCTTCCGTATCACCTTCATCAGTCCCCGTTCGCGCAGATGATTCGGGGCACGCTCTACGCCTTCCCGGTCGCAACCCAGATTCAAAGGAACTCCTATTACGTTTATTTTCATACTATACTATTTTAATTATGAACCTATAAGAGACAGTCTCTCTTGTTACTGTCCCGGTATGTCACCGCATAGACAAAGGTCAGTCACTTACAACGCAATATATAGCGGTCCTATGTGCCATGTATTGCCCTTACTGTGGCAAGGCCTTGCCATGCTATTGGCAAAAGTCTGCCACAGTGATGGCAAAAGTCTGTCACTGGCATGGCAGACAGACCGGACTATATGTGCCATATGCTTCGCTACCGGAGCCTACGATCACTAGAACAGTTCAAAAGTTTCCTTTATTATACCGATTGCTTCCATCATCTGTTCATGGGTAATGACCAGCGGTGGTGTGAAACGAATGATATGATCATGTGTCGGTTTGGCTATCAAACCGTTTTCTTTCAGTGCCAAACAGATATCCCAGGCCACCTTTCCTCCGCGAGGTTCGGTAACAACGGCATTCAGCAATCCTTTTCCGCGTACCTGCCTGATCATCGGATTATCTATCTTCTGCATTTCGCTGCGGAACAATTCACCCATCTCATAAGCATTCTCCGAGAGATGTTCATCGCGTACCACTTCAAGGGCAGCTATTCCGACAGTGGCAGCCAACGGGTTTCCTCCATACGTGGAACCATGTTCGCCCGGAGCAATCGTCAGCATGATCTCGTCGCTCGCCAATACGGCGGAAACAGGAGTGACACCACCGGAGAGGGCTTTCCCCAGGATCAGTATATCGGGATGAATATTCTCATAATCGCAGGCAAGCAGTTTACCGGTACGCCCGATGCCGGTCTGTATCTCGTCAGCAATGAACAGCACATGATGGGCATGACATAAGTCATAACAAGTGCGGAGATAACCTTCGTCGGGAACAACCACGCCTGCTTCCCCCTGGATAGGCTCCAACAGGAAGCCGACCACATCGGGGTCTTTCAAGGCTTCTTCCAACTCTCCTACATTATTATATTGTACTTTGATAAAACCGGGTGTATAAGGCCCGAAGTCCGCATACGAACTGGGATCCGTACTCATGGAGATGATCGTGATGGTACGTCCGTGGAAATTCTCGCTGCATACGATGATCTTCGCCTTTTCCGGTGCAATGCCTTTGATACGATATCCCCAGCGACGCGCCAGTTTCAAGGCTGTCTCTACCGCTTCGGCTCCGGTATTCATAGGCAGTAATTTATCATAGCTGAAGAACTTGCAGGCAAACTCCATATACTCGCCCAATACGTCCGAATGGAAAGCGCGCGATACCAGTGTCAGCTTCTGTGCCTGCTCGGTCAATGCCTGGATGATTTTAGGATGGCAATGCCCCTGGCTCAGGGCGGAATAACCGGACAGGAAATCAAAATAACGTTTGCCTTCCACGTCCCACACAAATACACCTTCTCCTTTCTCGAGAACGACAGGCAGGGGATGATAGTTGTGTGCACCAAACTTCCCCTCACGGGTGATGTAATCTTCCGGTCTCATACTATTTCAAATTTAATTGTTTTGTCAGACTGTAAGCGTTTCATACAGCCATTGTCCCAAAGGTAGTGATTTGGGTGACAGTATGTCACGGAAAAGAATATGTTAAAAAACACACTACGGATGATATAGTTGCCCTGCAAATGTATGGGGATATAGTGAATATTGTAGGGCTACAAAGGGTTTGCCACGGTTATAGTGACAGTTTTGTAGCCCTACGAAGTTTTTTATCGGAAACTGTAATACAAATTATTGTACGGCAGCGGCACGATGGGGCTTTGGAAACTCCATGCCTTGGTATTATCGAAGTCAAAAGGACTTTCGGTATCCGTATAAGTCGACTTACGCGCCAGATCGTCGGCGAAACAGTATCCGATCCGCGATCCGTAGGAGCCTTTGTCATTCACCAGGAAGAAAAGCCCCTGGTTTGCTACGGCAGCACCGCTCTTGAAAGGATCCTGATTCATAGTCCCGATCGAAATGATACGGCGCGGTTTAACATCGTCCAACCCGTCGAGAGCCGTGTCCGCCACACCATAACCGGAGGCTGCACCGGCAGAGAAACAGTTGTGAAGTCTCAGATGGTCACCCTGGAAGGCTATGATCCCGTAACCGTTTTCCCCGGCATTGATGTCTCCGAAGTTACAGCATTGAGATATTTCGATACAGTTATCCATACGGTCGGTCAGGACACCAACGGTCGTAACGGCTGTTGAACAGACGACTATGGCTGCCGTAGCCGCCCCGCCTGTAAAGATTGCTCCAGCCACGGCCAGGACGCAGTTGATGGCAGCAATTGCGATTTCACGATTCTGTTCCATTTTGGCAACCTGTTCGCTGATATCCGCCAGGCGGCTGTGCACGGCATCGCCATACAGGTCGTCGCCCTCACCTTCGAGGCTCCGGGAAAAGGCTTTCGAGTTTTCGTAGACCAGTCCGGGGAGTACCTCCGAACCTGCCAAAGGTCCTCTGGTAGTGGGCAGGGCAGCGGCGACTTTGGCGTGCATGCCGGCAATCATTTCTTCGTTACGCACGTCGAGTTTCCGGTTATACAGATCGTCCCACATACTTATGTCCTGCATCAGGGGCGGGGTGGCAATGGCACTGATCAGATCCAGGGTATTAGCAGCGATCTTCACGACCTTCTTCCCGCCTTTGAAGATGGCTTTCAGGCTGGATACATTTTTAGGTGGGGTTCGCAAAGCCTTCATCAGCTTGAATGTTCCCTTTCCGGTGGAAACGACGATGGAAGCAAAATCGCGCTTGGTAAACGATTTGGTTTCGCCTGAATGGGCAATGACCCCTGCCACATACCCGACACCTTTCACGGAGGCATAATTGGTACAGAAGTTGATCATGCCGGTCGTACCACCCAGCGTCAGGATACCTGCCGCCATTCCCTGAGAGGCGGTTACGGGACCGAGGTTCGAGCTATTGGTCACAATGTAATAGGCGGCACGGGCCAGTAATCCACCGGCAAATTTGTTAGCATCAACCGCGCCGTTGTTGTAACTGTTGTTGATAACGACCGTAGGCGTATACCCAGCCAGGCCACCGGCAAAATCGCCTGTTGCCTCGACGGAACCCTCGTTGTAGCAATCGGTCATCATCGTTTGGGCTTCTCCGGCGATACCACCGGAGTTGTCGGTTCCGAGAATGGCTCCGTAATTGTGGGCGGAAGTGATGATAAGGTCGTTGTAGCTGCCGTCGCTTTTGCTGATTACGGTGCTGCCTACGATTCCGCCTGTTCCTTCGTAACCGCTTATGCGGCCTTCGTTCTGCACGACAGCAAGGGTGGAAGTGCCCAGTCCGCCGGCAATGCCTCCGGTTCCGAGAGCCGACCGATGGGTGGCGCTGACGTTACCTTTATTCAGGCAGTTGGTGATGTTGGCGGTTTCGATACCACCGATCAGTCCGCCCGTACAACGACTACCGGCTGCATAGACCGGCGACTGGTTCACGCAACTGTCCATAATGGCGGTGGCATTGATGGTTCCCCCGCCCACCAGACCACCGACAAACGAGCCGTCGGAACGGTTGCCTACCGGCAGGTTCTCGTTCACACAGCGGTGCATGACCAATACAGCCTGCGCATCCACACCACCGACCAGGCCACCGACGAAACTGATCCCGTATATTTCGCTGGCGGAAGAAGACGTTTTCCGTACGCGGCAATTATCGAGGTAGGTCGGGGTTTCCACTTCTCCCGAGGTTCCCAGTACGGCACCGACCAGACTGCCTGTCGAGTTTGCACCGATCGAGACAGGGTCTACCATCGTGACATTGCGGAAAGTAGCGCCGCAGGCATAGCCGAACAACCCCGAAGCATGTACCTCGCTCCCGACCTTCTGTTCCTTCGAGTCGAGGGTACGGATGGCACAATAGGAAATAGTATGTCCTCCCCCGTCATAACAGCCTTTGAACGGGAAAGCCTGTTGGTGGGCGATGGGACGGAAACCTTTATTGTAGGAGCCAACCATATTGATATCGGCGGTTTGCAGGAAGTATTTGCCTTCGAACGAGTTATTTCCGTCTTCGATAAGCTTACGCATGACGTCGAAGCCTGTCGACGAAGCGATGCGGTAAGGATCATCGACCGTTCCGGTACCGAAATAACCAGCCAGTTTATCGAAAGTGGAAGGCGAAACGGCATTGGAGCGGGTGGAAACATCGAGAGCACAACCTACATTAGCTTCGCTGAAGATTTCCTCACTTGTCTTATGAATAATGGAAGCCAGAATATAGCGGCCAACACGGAGCTGAGAATCGAGATAGAAGACTGACTTGCCGTTCTCGACCGAATGGATGGCCTTAACAGCCAATGGAGTATCCCTGTTGTAGATAAGGCGGAAACTTATTTCGCCTGTAGGAATCTTACTGCTGAGGTCGGCAACCAGTTCAATACGCCGCTCCTGCCCGTAGTCGTCCCCTCCGGGTACAGGTGTTTGATTTTCGTCATCCTTACAGCTTGTCAGCATCAGGAAAGATGTTGCCAGAAGGAACAGGAGAAAGCGGCTGAAACAAAATGTATGATTTTTCTGTATTCTCATAATATCTATGTATAAAATGTATTTATTGGGATAATGGATTAGGATAACCGGAAGCTATCTTATTATTCTTCAACGTAGGAGCCCCTGCCCCGTCAGTACCGAACGACCAGATGTCGGTAGAATAGCCGGAATAAGTGCCCTTCTGACGCATCTGAGTAGCGTTTTTCGACACAGATCCACTCTTTTTCATATCGCCGTTGGAGGCGGTGTCGAGGTAATAGCAGTTCTGGCAATCTACGTTTTTAGCATCTTCGCCACCGATAATACCCCAGCCAGTCGTGCCTACGTTATAGCAGTTCTTGATCCGAAGGTCTTTCTTACTTTTGTTTTCTTTCTGTCCGACAATACCGGCCAAAAGATTCTTACCCGATGCCCAGGGTACTTCTCCCATATTAAAGCAGTTTTCTACGGCTGCATGTTCGAATACACGGCCAAGGATACCGCCTACTGCGCTGTTGGCATCTATCTTGCCGGCATTGAAGCATTGGTCGATATAGAGGTTCTCTTCTTGCTGGCCGAAAATACCGCCTGCCGCGGAGACATTCCTTCCGGATATATCGCCGTAATTGGCGCAATTGGCGATCCGGATTTCATACCCCGGTTCTTCACGCATACCGCCGATACCACCGAAACCGTCTACATTGCTGGTTGCCGTGGAGGTAAGGTTGACAAAGTTCTTACAATTCTCGATCAGGATACTCTTGTTGTTCTTGTTCTCCACCTGTCCGACAATGCCGCCGACAGCTCCTCCGACCGCAGTAATACTACCAGTCAGCTGGGAAACTCCGCTGAGTTTGATTTGACCGACATCGTCAGTATTGGTTTCCGCACGCAGCAAACCGATCACTCCGCCTATGGCATTACCGTCTGTAGAGGTAATCACTATTTTACATGTATTAGTACCATTGATAATCTGAACCACTCCGGTTGTATTCTTCAAACCCATATAACCGCATATACCGCCAACACGCGAGTAGCCATATATATTTGCATGAACAGTCGGTTGGTTCTTTATGATATATGACGCCGAACCGACTTCCGTCTCAAGGTATCCGACAACACCTCCTCCATAGCTTCTGGAATAACTGCCTCCGCTAATTTTCATGGATCCCCCTTCATGACTGACGCGACTGTTCGTCCCAAAATTAAGCGGACAGGTACTGTAACCGATCAAACCGCCATAGTAATAACCCTTTGTCGTTACCGATCCGTCATTAATCATATGGATTTCGCATTGGCTATCCATTTTTTCAACTTTACCGATAATGCCCCCCACCGACGAGATACCGACGATGGTAGCTTCGTTAGTCCAGGTTCCTTTGCAGGCAAGGGCGGTTCCCCAGCCCACAATTCCACCGCAGTAGTTGCCTGTCGCATTAATGGATCCGCGATTGGTGAAAATGGCATCGGTATTCATATTTTCCAGGTAACCCGCTATCCCTCCGCTATAGGTATAAGCTTTGATATGGGCGTAAGAGGTATAAGAGGCTGAAGCACGGGCTTCCAGTGATTTGCTATACCCTATCAGTCCGCCGACATAATCGTTTCCCGTCAGGGTTGCGGTGGTACCCGATTCACGCATGAATATATTCTCTCCTTCCAGAGTAAGGGAACCGCCACCGGCAAAGCCACCTACATGATTATAACCTATAATACTGATTGAGAAGGGTGTTATCAACGGTTGAGAAAGAAAGACTTCCCAGGGGAAGGCATACGAATTGTAACTCATCGTTGCTCCGACCCGGCAACCGGTAAAGGTGCCCCCTGCCATTCCGCTGATCCCTCCTGTATAGTCATAACCTTCAATAGAACCACCTACGTAGCAATTGGTAAACGAACCTCCGGTTCCGGTAATGCCTCCTACATTCTTGCCCTTAGGGGCTGTAACCAGTCCGGTAAGGATACAGTTCTTTATCTCGGAAGAGGTGGTAAATCCAATCAACCCGCCTATATTGGATGCTGATTTATCGGATTTTACCTTTACAGCAAGACTGGAAACACAGTTTGCAACCGTGACATCGCCCGAACCTACCAGTCCGCCTATATTGGAGGCGCCATCTATAAAGCCGGTCAAACTTATGTTTTCAAGCCGTGCCCCTTCTTCCGAATAACAGGCAACCGCTCCTATATAGTCTTTTCCATTTAAAGCAACAGAGGTAAACTCGATATCATGCACATAGGCTCGCGATCCTAATGTATAGAAGAGCCCTGCATAATCTTCCGTAGAGCTGCTGGATAGCAAGTCGATCGCATTGCCGTTACCGTCTATCACGCCGTTAAAGGAGGTGGAACTTCCGTTGATATTATGTCTTCCGGCAGGTTGCCACCCCTTATCGGTAGTTATTTCAGGCATTTGGAAGTTGATATTTGCTGTGAGTTCGAAACATTTGTCTGCTAAATCATTGCCGACACTCAACTCGCTACAGATAATATCATAAAAGTCTTTTCCGCAGGCAATGGCAATAGGGTCTGCCGCACTCCCCACCCCTATACGGTCGGCCTCCAGGTTGAAGCTCGAACGGAAAACGATATTGTCCGGGTCTTCGACCGACAGGCGGGCACCCAAGTAAACGGTATCCTGTATGCCTGCCTCCGCAGTCACCTCTGCCGATTTCACTGCCAGATCCTTCTTCGGGAAAGTAATATAGTTCAAGTGATACATCTGGTGGGGAAGTTCGCTCAGTATCGGGTCTTCCGCTTCGATGATCAAGGAGTCAGCCGTAGCTGAGAGGAAGGTGTTGACTGGATAAGTAATCCGGTCGTCTACTCCTTTTATATGAATACGACAGTTAATTTTAGAGAACAGTATTTCGAGCCGTCCCAGGCGCGGAAGTTTCACAGTAAGCTGGCGTATTCCAAATTCCTGTCCGGGTATGCTATTCTCCGGGGGAATAATTATCTCTTCTTTGTCGTCGCTGCAAGCCAGGAAGATTGCCTGAAAAAGGAATAACACCAAAGCTGCAAAAATTGGTTTGAAAGTGTTCATAAGCATTCACATTATTAAGTTTAACTGATATATTCATAATCGCATCTTAACAGACAAGCAGTTTTACTCCGGCTGCTATACCCGGTCGTCGAGACTGACTTCTTCAAGTACTGAACGAAATAATTAAATTCTGATAAGTAAAGGTATGTAAAGAGGTGTGAGAATACTTAAAATAGCGATAGACAATTGAATAGACAATTACTTAAAACAAAGGAGAAGCACGGATAAACAAAGGATGCAAAAAGAGCCTGCCAAAAGAAGAATGGCTTATTAAAATAAAAAAGGGACACCGTCGTGTCCCCTTTTTTTCATGTTTGGCGTGATATATATAGTCTTGAGAATTAAATGCGTATTATTTATCTGATGTTTTAAGGCTTACCGGCTTGAACAGGAACATGAACAAAAGCAACAGTACCAGTGTACAAGCCGATGAAATAGCGAACAATACCGGCCAGTCACATTTATCGCCATCACGGAACATTCCGATCAACCAGCCGTTCCATAACGTTCCGATCAGGAAACCGATTCCCCATACCAGGAAGAAAAGCAAACCTTGTGCCTGTGCCTTCATATCCTTTGGCGCTACATTATCCGTATAGACCTGTCCGCCTACATAGAACAGACCAAATATCAGACCGTGAACGATAATACCGATATAATAGAACCACTGCTGCCCTGTTTCCGCCCCGAAGAAAAAAGCTCCGTAACGGACCAGCATGGCTGCCATACCGAAGATCAGTGTATTCTTGATACCCGATTTGATCAGGATCGTCGTGGTAACGATCAGAAAGAGCATTTCGGCCAACTGTCCGAAGTTCATCGTCACCGTGATATTCCGCACCTGTTCGTCCGCCAGAATCATGGAACCATATACATGATAAAGTGTAAAGGGAATGATCGACAGAAAGGTCAGGATCATAAACACCCGGTAGTTCTTATCTTTCATCAATGAGAAAGCGGAGAATCCCGTAATATCCATCACCGATATCTTTGAACTCTTTGCTACCGACGGAGGAGTATGCGGGAGCGTCAGGTTGGCAAAAGCGGCAATAAAACAAACACCAGCACCACAGTACATCGGTAAATTCGTATCATCGAACGCTTCCATTCCTAATAAATGAATAGCTACCAGGCTGAATATTCCCGAAGCCACCCACCCTACCGAACCGAACATACGGATACGCGGGAACTGCTCAGAAGGAGCGTGGCTCATCGCGATCGTACTTGTCAGACTCTGTGTCGGCATGTGACAAAGCATCGCCATTACGACAAAGAACATAAGAGGAGGAAAATCTTGCTGCTGAGCAGCCAGCAGCAAGAAAACTCCCGTTAATATATTCAAAACTGCCAATATCTTTTCTGCGGCAAAATACCGGTCGGCAATCGCTCCGATAAACGAAGAAGCCATTGCTCCGATAGCCATTGCACTTAATACTAAGGAAACCTGATACACCTCCAACTTAAGTGTGTGTGAGAGATAAGCTGCCAGCGGCACCCACCAGACTGCGCTTAACATATACTGTAAAAACATCATCAGACAGAGCTGAATCTTCGTTCCTATTCCTGTATTAGAATGTTGTGTATTCATGATAGTAATCAAAAAGGTTTCTTATAGCATTTTCAAATCGTTGATCAAAAGTACTCCCTTATGCAAAATATATCTGTTCGTTCCGGTTGCATTAATTCCCGTATTTATCTCATTCTGTGGTATTCTCACCGGGTCTGATACAATTTTAAAAATCCATGACACGATAAATGAAAACTGGTAATACAATTTTATATATCTTGCAGTGTCAAACAACAAACTTATTTATGAGACATCCGAAGTTGATCTTATCTATACTTTTCCTATTCTGTTCTCTCTGCCTTTTTGCCGAAGAAAGTAACTATCTATTCCGTCATTACCAGGTGGAAAACGGATTAAGTGACAACATGGTGACTTGTTGCGTGCAGGATAAAAGCGGCTATATATGGATCGGTACGCGCGACGGACTGAACCGGTTCGACGGATATACATTTAAAGTATTCCGCAACGACCCTGACGATGCGGAATCTCTTGGCAATAACTGGATCACGCATCTCGGTTGCGACTATGACGGCAACTTATGGGTAGGTACACTTTCCGGATTATATCAATATAATGAAACAAAAGAATCATTCCTGCATGTTCCTTTCACTAAAAACAAAGGGATTGAACTCTTTCAGTTCGACAAAAACAACCAGTTATGGTTGCTGATGGACGGAACTTTGATACAGTATAATGTTTCTGACGGGCAATTCCGAATCTTCGCCGGTAATAACGGACAAATTTATACCTCTTTCTGTATCATGGCAGATAATTCCATCTGGCTGGGTGATTCGGAAGGTTTTATTTCACAACTGAACCCGGAGGACGGAAATCTCGAATCGCATGACCTGTTCACCCATTCGCCGGAAACCACTTCCCGGAAATTATCCATGCTGTATGCCTCACCTTCTTCTCCGACCATATATGTCGCGTTTGAACACGACGATGTAAAAATATTCAATGTACTTTCAAAAACCTACGAAGATCTGAATATCCAGGAGAAAAACCAGTTAACGATCCTGATCAACTGCTTCCTCGAAAAAGACAAGAAAGAACTTTGGATCGGGACCGATTCAGGACTGTTCATCTATGACCTGGAGGCCGGGACCTGCAAACGCATCCGGCAAGACCCGCTGGACCCGTATGCACTATCCAGCCATTTCGTCTCCGCCCTGTTTGAAGACCGCGAAGAAGGTGTCTGGATCTGTTTCCACCAGAACGGAGTGAACTACTACTCCCCTTTCCGCCCCTTCAATGTATATTATCCCTGGAACGAAACTCATTCGTTGAAAGGGGAAGTGATACGCGATATCTGTACGGATATTTACGGAAATATATGGGTAGGTACGGAAGACGCCGGGATCAATTGCCTGGAAAAGAAAACGGGCACATTCACCAATTACCAGCCAATACCCGGTGTAAAAAGTCTTTCCCATACCAATATCCGCGGATTGGCAGCTTCGGGAGATAATCTGTGGATCGGACATGTGATACACGGCATCGACCTGATGGATATACGAACACGAAAAGTCATCAAACACTATGATCTGTTGAAAGATGCACAAACGGTAAAGAATAGTACAGTGCGATGTATCAAGGTTTTACGGGAAGGAGAAGTTTTGGTAGGAACAGAGGACGGCATCTTCCGCTACGACTATCTGAACGACCGCTTTGTTTATGCCCCCCAGTTTCCTCCGTTCGCTGTCAACTGCCTGTATGAAGATCGTTCCGGAAAAATATGGCTCGGTATGTTCAACCGCAGCTATTATTTCAATACAACAAGTAACACAGGCATGTATCTCCAATACGACAAGCTTAATACCCAACGCCATAATTCAGTCAACGATGCCTGCGAAGATAAAGCCGGGAACATGTGGTTCGCAACGGTGGAAGGTATTATCAAATATGATTTTCAGACCGGAGAATCGCTTCATTACACGGTTAAGAACGGCATGCCCAGCAACGTGGCTTTCCGTATTTTGCCGGATGACAACAACTGTCTATGGATCAGTACGGCAAACGGCCTGGTTTGCCTCAACACACAGACGGAAGAGATCATGACCTATACCGAGGCACACGACTTGGTCACCCGCCAGTTCAACTACAATTCGGCTTTTAAGGATGAAGACGGTACACTCTATTTCGGTTCCATAAAAGGTTTTATCCATTTCAAGCCGACCGATATACGTCCGGCTGCCGAAAAGATGGACGTCCGTATCAGTTCGCTGGAAATACAGAACGGGATGGGCGGACGAAAAATCATTAACAGTTCTTCGGTTTCCGAAGTCCGGGATATCACACTAAATCACGACCAATCATCTTTCAACATCAACTTTTCCGCCCTCAACTTCATCGCCCCCGGTTCCATCCAATATGCTTACCGGATGGTGAATCTCGACAGGGACTGGATCGCACTGGGTGAACGTAACATCGTCTACTTCACCGACCTGCATCCCGGTGAATATACTTTTGAAGTAAGGGCTGCCAACCTATCCAATAGCTGGGGACACGAAATCACCCGCCTGCATATCAATGTACTCCCTCCCTGGTGGGTTTCCAATACGGCTTATGTTATTTATGCCATTCTGATCATGATGATCATCGTGTATCTGATCTTTTACTGGAGAAGAAAAGAAAGAAGGAAGATGGCGTACAAAATGCAAATATTCGAAAACAACAAGGAGAAAGAGCTTTATCAGGCAAAGATCGACTTCTTCATTAATATCGCACATGAAATACGCACCCCGCTAACCCTGATCAAAAACCCATTGGAGCGTTTATTGAAATCGGACAAGATCGGAGAAAAAGAGAATAACTCACTGCTGCTGATGGATAAGAATGTCTCCCGCCTGTTATCTCTGGTAAACCAGTTATTAGATTTCAGGAAAACAGAAATAGAAGGATACCGTCTTAATTTTGTCCGCACGGAAGTCGTTTCTCTCTTATCCGAAACAGCCAAACGTTTTCAGGATATGGCGACCGAAAACAACCTGTTGCTGAACCTGGATCTATCCGTACAGGAATTATATGTTTTTGTCGACCGCGAGGCACTCACCAAGATCATGAGTAACCTGTTTTCGAATGCCGTCAAATATGCAGCTAAAAGTATCGTGGTACGCCTGCACCTGTCTACCGACTACGAAACATTCATGATCGATTTTATCAATGACGGAGTACCGGTACCAACGGAAATGAGGGATAAAATATTCGAGCCTTTCTACCGTATCAAAGGGAATGAGGATAAACCGGGAACCGGACTCGGGCTTCCGCTGGCACGTTCATTGGCGGAAATGCATCATGGAACACTGGCACTGATCGACTTTTCAAACAACCAGACAATGTTCCGCATAACCTTACCTGTCAAGCAAACCGGAGCAGTGAAAACAACGGAAGAAGAGCCTCAGCAACAAACCTCCGTACCCAAAATATCCTATATCAGGGAAGAAGGCCGTCCAACCGTCCTGATCGTCGAAGATAACAAAGAAATGAGTGCCTTTATTGCTGACGAAGTAAATGAAAACTATAATGTCCTGCTGGCAGCCAACGGCTCGGAAGCACTGGATTTACTCAAAGAGCAAAGCGTACAACTGATTATAAGCGACGTTATGATGCCCGTCATGGATGGCTTCACCTTATTACAACATGTAAAGAGCGACATCGAATTCAGCCATATCCCTGTCATCCTGCTAACGGCAAAGAATACCATGCAATCACGCCTGGAAGGACTGGAACTCGGAGCCGATGCCTATATAGACAAACCATTCTCCACCAGCTTGCTGATGGTTCAGATATCGAACCTGATATCGAACCGGGATAACATCCGGAAGTTCTACTTCAACTCTCCGATCGCCAATATGAAATCGATGGCTTATACAAAGGCCGATGAGAATTTCCTTGAAAAACTGAACGAGATCATCAACGAAAATATCGGAAATTCCGATCTGGACGTGAACATGATCGCCGACCTGATGCACCTGAGCCGTCCGACACTATACCGTAAGATACGTGCCATCTCTGACCTCACCCCGAACGACCTGATCAAGATCAGCCGTCTGAAGAAAGCCGCAGAACTTCTGCTGCAAGGAAATATGAAGATTTATGAGATTTCGGAAGCGGTAGGTTTCAGTTCTCAATCTTATTTCTGGTCAGCCTTTATCAAACAATTCGGCATGAGTCCGTCTAAATATGCCAAAGAAAACAGATAGATAACCTGCACAAAAAAAGGGTAGTCTCAACAGCATGCGAGACTACCCTTTTTCATAGGGAAACTTAATATCTTATTCCTGATTTGCCAGGTGGTTCTTCAAAGGATTGGTATACATTTCCAACATCTTGGTACGCAGGAAAGCCTCGTCTTTGTTAGGTAAGACAATCTTATCTAACTGCCCCTGCAAATATTCTTCAAAATGTTTCTTATCTCTCGGACCGTAATTACCGCTGAAACGTTTCGTTCCTGTCAACATATCATAAGCAACATAATTACACGGATAGAAACGGTAATGTTTATAGATTTCCTTATCGATAATAGAAGCGATGGCAGCCACCAACTCGTTCTTTTCCATATCCTTGTCCAAAGCAGCTAACTGGTCGTTGATCGGCTGGGTCAGCGTGAAATGAACACGCCCCTTGTTATTCAGGATACCTGTTTCCATACTCAGCAGGTCATCGCGCTGACTCTTCACAAATTCAGGATCATCGCGTTTCATCTGGAACTCTTTCGCTTTCAGGAAATCGCACGGATCATATTCGTATGAGATAGCAACCGGGAAGATATTCAGTTCCATCAAATTGGATACGATATCCTTATCACCGCTCATATTCAACATCTTCAGCACACTACCCTGTGTACGGTCATTCGAATCTTTAGCACGTCCTTCACGCTGTGCGATCCAGATAGATTCCTTTGTTTCATTGATCGTGTGACGGATATAAGCAGATAATGTACGGCTCACATCCAACATCTGACGCACAGAAACCCCACGTTTTACGATGAAGCTGTTGTTCAGACGAACTAATGTCTCGATCCATGGACGGATCATCAGGTTATCACCTATCGCAACCTGTGTCATACCGTAGCCCACATCATACAACATGACATTCAGGAAGGAAGCATCCAATACAATGTCGCGGTGGTTGGAAATAAATGTACAAGGTTGTTTGTCTTTCGGAAGGCGGCTACGTCCAGAGATCGTCAGCGAGAAAGTCGTCTTGTTTGCCACCATCATCACTGCCTCGTAAGCCAGTTTCGATTTAAAATCTTCTTTTGTCTTAAACGAGCGCATCGTTTCAGAAAATTCATTCCAGTTCAAATCCGGCTTGATATACCGAAAAGCCCGCTCGAAATCCTCGTTGGCAACCAGTGCTTCTATCGCATCCTTTACCTCATCGTTGTTCAGCGGACGAATGTCGTCAAAATTATAGGAAACTTCTGTATCCATATCTTCTAATTTTATTTACCTGCCTTTTGTAGTTCGTTCTCAATAATGTCAGTCATGACATCTTTGATATCCAATCCGGCAGCCCGAACCTGCTGCGGGATAAAGCTGGTAGCTGTCATACCTGGTGTTGTATTTACCTCGAGCATTTTCGGTTCACCGTCTGCTTCAATAATAAAATCAACCCGGATAAGTCCTTTGGCGCCCAGTATATCATAAATTTTCGATGCTTCGCGTTGTACCTTCTCCGTCAGTTCGGGAGAGATACGGGCCGGAGTAATCTCATCAGACTCTCCGTTGTACTTCGCATCGAAATCAAAAAACTCATTCTTCGTAACCACTTCGGTAAGCGGAAAGATCACTTCTTTCCGGGCGATACCCAAACCGCCACCTACCTTATAACAACCGCAAGTCACTTCTGTTCCGGAAATAAAGCTTTCCAGCATGACCTCGTCACCTTCGGCAAAAGCCTTGGCAATAGCCGGTTGCAACTGCGAAGCTTCCTTCACTTTGGTCACACCGAAACTGCTTCCCCCGTCGTTGGGCTTCACAAAAATCGGCAATCCCAAACGGCTGACAGCTTCTTCTTCCGTCACCGTCTGCCCTTTGAACAAACGGATAGAATCAGATATGCTGATACCGAAACTGCGCAAATAATTATTACAAACAAATTTATTAAAAGTAAGAGCGCTCACCAACTGACCACATGAAGAATAAGGCATACTTATCATATCGAAATAGCCTTGTAATCGTCCGTCTTCACCCGGAGTACCGTGAATAGTAATATAAGCAAAGTCAAAATGCTTTACCTCACCTGCTTCACAGAAACTAAAATCATTTTTGTCTATTGGTGTATATTCCCCTCCAGGAAGTTTTACCGCCCATTCGCCTTTCTTTACGATGGCAATATATAAATTATATTTGTCTTTATCAATAAAAGAGTAGATTCCTTCTGCACTTTTTAATGAAACAACAATTTCAGAGGAGTCACCTCCGGCTACAATAGCAATGTTCTTTTTCATTTTTATATCTCTTTAGTAGTTGCATACACCCGCCATTTATCTATCAACTGTGTCATGTCGGCTGGTATTTCGGAATCAAAAAACATTTCCTCGCCGGTCGTTGGATGGACAAAACCCAGCGTTTTGGCATGTAATGCCTGCCGGGGACAAATGGCAAAACAGTTCTGTACAAACTGTTTATATCTTGTAAAAGTCGTTCCTTTCAGAACATCGTTTCCACCATACCGTTCATCGTTAAAAAGCGTATGGCCTATATATTTCATGTGTACACGGATCTGATGCGTACGTCCGGTCTCCAGACGGCATTTCACCAAAGTGACATAGCCCAGACGCTCCAGTACGGAGTAATGGGTAACAGCCGTTTTGCCTTGGTCTCCCTCCGGGAAAACCGTCATCTGCATCCGGTCACGCGGATCGCGTCCGATATTACCTTCGATACGCCCTTCATCCTCCTTCACGATTCCCCACACCAAAGCACGATACTCGCGTTTGGTCGTTTTATTGAAAAACTGAAGGCTCAGATGGGCTTTCGCTTCCGGCTTTTTAGCTACGACCAGCAGCCCGGAAGTATCTTTGTCGATACGGTGAACCAGGCCCAATGCCGGATCATTCGGATCGTAGGTAGGATCATCTTTCAGATACCATGCCAGTGCATTCACCAGTGTTCCGGTATAATTACCGTGACCCGGATGCACGACCAGACCTGCCGGTTTATCCACAACCAGCAAATCATCGTCTTCATAAATGATCTTTATAGGAATATTTTCAGGAATAATAGCCAGGTCACGACGGGGGCGGGACATCATGATCGTCACCACATCCTCCGGCTTCACCCGGTAATTACTTTTTACAGGTTTTCCGTTCGCCATGATACAACCGGCATCGGCTGCCAACTGTATCCGGTTACGGGTCGCACCCATCATCCGGTCTACCAGGAATTTATCTACCCGCAACAAGGACTGTCCGCGATCGGCAACGAAGCGGAAATGTTCATACAGCCGGGGAGTACCATCCCCATTCTGTTCTAACAGGTCATCAACCTGTTCATCATCCATTTCGTCGAAAAATTCATCCATAGTTAAAACCAGTTTTCTTCTTCACTATCTAACGATTCAACGGGCATATTAGACAAAGAGTCGGTAGGAAGCTCTGCATCCCCACTGCTCACTTTCAGCACCAAAGGCGCCGTAAGCGGGACATGCTCTCCTTTCGCCAAAGTCCGTCCACGTAAATCGACAGAGACAGCCAGATCTTTGAAATCACCCGGGACATACTCAATCTCTACTTTTTCAAATCCACGGGCTTTTAATAGCGCATACGCCTGGCGGAACGACAAGTCTTCCACTTCCGGAATCGTCGCCATCTGCGAGGTCAATGCATTCACCGTTATAAATACGATACGTCCCTCTTTCACCTTCGAACCTGCCGACGGCACCAGTTCGACAATGGCTCCCGGATCTACATCTTTGGAGAACACAGAGTCGATCACATTATAACGTAAGTTATTATTTTTGAAGAATTCAGCCGCTTCTTCTATCTTCAGCCCTTTTACATCCGGTACGACAACCGCTTCATTATGCCGCGTATACTTATCGAGCCATACCAACGTACCATAGATCAGTGCACAGGCAACGACCACTGCCAGCAAGAGATTCAGGACGTACGGATTCTTTATCAGTTTAACAAAAAAGTTATTCATTTCTGTTTGTTTTTGTAGGCGGGATCAAAAATAGAAAACAAAGCCGTTAAAACAAAGAAAGTAAAGGCTTTTTAGCAAAAACCTCTACTTTCTTATACTAATTTCTTCTAACGGAGATTATCCGTTATATTCGTCAGATACACTTAATTTTGCTCTTCCTTTAGCACGACGAGATGCTAAAACTCTGCGGCCATTAGCAGTAGCCATTCTAGAACGGAAGCCATGCTTGTTCTTTCTTTTTCTGTTGGAAGGTTGGAATGTTCTTTTCATCTTTCTATATATTTATTTATTATTATCTTACATATCAATTCGGGCTGCAAAGATAGAGGCTTTTTTTTAATAAACAAAGAGTTGAAAGTTTTTTTCTTACTTTTTGAGACATCTACCCCTACTTATAAATTCTCCTTAATCTTCTGAATGATAACAGAAAACTGTTTCATAAGCGAAGTATACCTGGATTGAACCGCTATATTATGATTCTCATCCTTGTCCTTTTTATGGTCAAATAACATACGATCCGTATTATTCTTCTTCACCCACTCGGTATAACTATACCGGTTATTTACCAGATTATCTCCTCCCGTCCATTGTATATATACCTCTGACTGAACCGTAGCCTTCGGATCAACCAAGACAGGAGCCAGACTCTTTCCCTGCAACTGTCCTTCCGGTTCCGGCAAACCACATAATTCACATAAAGTCGGATAAATATCCACAAAGCTGGCCATCGACTGCGTATCACCTGTTTTCATTCCCGGAACCCGTATGATCAGTGGCACATGGGTAGCCCTATCAAATAAAGTATGCTTTCCCCAGAAAGAATGTTCTCCTAAAGCCCAGCCATGATCCCCCAGGAAAACGACTATTGTATTTTTATCCAGCCCTTGTGCTGCCAACTCATCCAAGATCATCCCTACCTGTGCATCTATATAACTCACACATGCATAATATCCATGTTTAGCTTCCCGCTGAAAAGCCTCTTCATTTGTATCTGTCACCCGGGCATAACTAAAGATCTCTTTTGAAGGTGTTACTTCTTCCGGTAAATCAGAGGGAAGATACTGATTGGTTGCTAATGGAATTTCGTCGGGTTTATACAAATCCCAATATTTCTTAGGCGCATTGAATGGTAAATGAGGACGCCAAAAGCCACATGCCAGAAAAAAAGGCTTCCCCTCTTTTTTCAGCCGACGTAGATCTTCAATCGTCCGGAGTGCCCCTTTTCCATCATCATAAGCAGTATCCGACACATCTGCCGACTCACAAAACGGACCTCGCATCGACTGTCGGTTGATAAAATTCCCGGACTCCTTATTCATCCAGAGTTCCCATTTATTATATTCCGCCCAGTCGGCTCCATAGCCTTCCGGATTGACGCGCCAGGGGTATTCACTCCAGCTCTCATCGTGATCTTTTATATTGTGGAACACTTTACCATTAGAAATCGTATAATATCCATGATCAGTGAACCACTTTGAAACGGGAACAGCCGAAGGACAATCCCTGGATGCCCATGCATCAAAGTTGACAAAGCGATCCGGATACCGGGGTAAAACCCCTGTCAGCAAACTGGCACGTGACGCTCCGCTGACCGGTACATTACAATAAGCATTCCGAAAAAGCAATGCCGATTGGGCCAAACGGTCGATATTCGGAGTCTTTATTACCGGTACACCATAACACCCCAGCTCTGGACGCAGATCATCAACCATGATAAACAACACATTCGGACGTTCATGTGTCTCTCCTGATATTTTTCCTGCTACACAAAACAGTACAGCAGGCACCAACATTTGCTTGTACAAATAACCTCGCATAATATATCTGATTAAAAAGCCGGTCAACCACTCGGTTAAAGCAAAAACGGTTGACCGGCTTATTTATTATAAACGTTTGTTAATTTTCCCAGCCATCATTCTGTTTCAGATTCGGATTCAAAGCCAACTGATTTAAAGGCAGAGGATATAAATAATAATGTTCCTGCCAACCTTTGGGAGACGTAAAGAAATAGGCATACCCTTCATTGGTAACTTTTCCACTGGCTCCCGGAGAAGGAGCGGTCGAACCGCTACCGACAAACACGCCAACCGGCTGTTTATTGATGTAAGCAGCCTTTTTCCATCGACGCAAATCATTAAACCGGAAACCTTCGCCCAACAATTCGACTCTTCTTTCGCGACGAATTTCCCACAATAAGGGTGAAACATCCTGATCCCGGGCAGGATCAAAACCTGCATTTACATCAGCCACAGTCATCGGAGCTACTCCGGCACGAACACGTAATTTATTGATAGACGCATCGGCCACAGCCTGGTCAAACGAGCCTAACTCTGCTTTTACCTCTGCATAATTCAACATAACCTCTCCCATTCTGAACAAAGGAGCATCCGTTGTATTTACAGCCCCTGTTGCATCGGTATGAGTATTGTAGTATTTCCAGAACCAGAAACCCATATAAGTAGTCTGCCAACCCATTCCCCAGTTGTTCCCTTTAAAATGCGGCTGACCACGAGTGACAAATCCTTTAAAGTTCGCCGTAGGTAAATTATGATAGGTCGGTCCGGAAATTGTTGCCATCAAATCGATATACTCCCGTTCCGCCGGATTAGCAGTATAATCCCACACGGGGCTATTAGCAGCAACTTCCACCTGATAAGGAGGACAAACAGCATGATACAACCGGTAATCACGATTACGGAATTGCGCATACACATCCTTATCACCACCATAAAGGGGACTGCTACCGATCGGACGACCATCGCTACACAAGTAGCTATCGACCGCATCTTTAGTAACCTCCATTGTCGATTCACCGGTTCTGACCGAGCGAGTCAGACCATGTACCAGTTGGGTAGCCACATAAGCTTTATACAATAATATTCCATCTACGCCACTCAAGTCTTCCATATTGAATAACTCTTCATAACGAGAATGTAAAGTCGGATATTCACCGACTAACACAGCCGATACCCGTTCGCATTCCTTCAGATACTTTTCAGCATCAGACAAACCATGGTATTTCCTCCACGTTCCTTCAAACAAGGCAAAACGGGAAATCAAGGCCTGTACGACCGATTTATTTACAGTATTCGCCCCATCACCATCTTTTTTGATATGTTCTTCCGCATATTTCAAATTTTCCAGAATATTGGCCGCCACAACGTCACGGCTATCCCTCGGAGCATACAACAGTTCATCATCGTCCGACAAGACCCTGTCTACCCACGGTATATCCCCAAAACGGGATAACATATCAAAATATTTATAGGAACGAAAAAAATAACCGACACTGCGCCAGTGCTCTTTTTCCGAGTCAGACATATCTGACTGGTCCACATTCCCTAACATCAGATTTACACGACGTATGTACGAATAGTTCCAATCATCCGTCTTAGTCGGAACCTTTACAGTTTGCCACCCCCATTGGCTTTCACTACCGGCAACATGACTTATCATATTATCCGCCTGGAAATCTCCGTTATAGACACTATTATTATTCCAGTCTTTACCATAGCCGTTAAAGGTATTATACAATCCCCACGCATAGGCCTTAAAATTATCATATGTTCTGAAAGTCGTCAACTCCGTTTGTTTATCTTTCGGATATACTTCAAGGAAATCATCATTCAGACATGAAGTAGTCAGCAAGCCTATTCCTAAAATCAATATATATTTTTTCATCGGATTCATTTTTTATTGTTACACAATATTACAAGGTAAGATTCAATCCAAAAGAGAATTGACGCATGTACGGATAGGTAAAACCACGCTGACCGAGATCATCCGTAACAGAAGTTTCCGGATCAAGTCCTTTAGGCAGATGATCGAATGTGTACAAGTTCTCGCCACTGAAGAACAAGGACAATCGTTTCACACCTATCTTATTCGTCCAGGCTCCCGGTATAACATAAGACAGCGTAATATTCCGGATATTCAAATACGATCCATCCTGCAGGAAATGCGTTTGTTTCCTCCGGTTCGCATCCGTATTTCCCGCCGATTTTTCGTAAAGACGGGGGAAATAACTGTTTGGTCGTTCGGGAGTCCAGTAATCCAACTGGGTATCATACACTGTTGTCCATGCATCGTAATGAGGATAAAAAAAGATCATTCATGATCCACAGGTCACGTTTACCTACACCTTGCAAGATAAAAGACAAAGACAGATCTTTCCAGGTTGCTCCCCCGTTGATACCATATTGATAACGGCGTTTGTTATTTCCGATGACTTTCCGGTCGCCGGATTCCTCGAATGTATTCTTTCCATTATTAATAATACCGTTGCCATCGAAATCTTTATAAAGCACATCGCCCGGATTCGGATTATAGCCTTCCACACGGGGAATTCCTTCTTTCAGATTTCCGTCATTATCGAAATCATCCGTCGTATAAAAGCGATCCGTTACGTATCCCCAGATCTCTCCCAGATCCATACCCGTACGATACTCTGAACTTCCGTCGCTTTTTTCCAGAAGGCCCACTTCATTATTATATTTTGTAATCTTCGATTTCGAATCATACAAATTGAAACCTATATTATAAGTTACGTTTCCAATCTTATCGGTCCAGTTCACCGTGATTTCCCATCCCTTCGAACGAAGGTCCGCCGTATTCTGCAAAGGAGCATCAGCCCCCAGAACACCCGGCAACTCCATGCCCGGAGCCAGCATACCTTTCGTATCACGCTGATACCAGTCGTACACCAAGTTCAAGCGGTTGTTGAACACCCCCAGGTCGACACCAAAATCCAAGGTCGATACTTTTTCCCAGGTAAATGTATTACTAACCAGTTTAGGTGCTTTTAAAGTAGTTGCCGTTAAACCATTTATTATCCAGTTCGCCTTTTCCGCATCCATCCCCGGGATATAAGCATACGGATCGATACTCTGATTTCCGATATTTCCCCACGAACCACGCAATTTCAAGTTGGACATAAACGCTTCGCTCCAATCCATAAAGTTCTCTTCACTTAAACGCCAGCCGGCCGAGACAGAAGGGAAGAAACCGAAACGATTCGATTTCGGAAATTTCGAAGATCCGTCGAACCTGGCATTCGTCTCCAGCAAATATTTACCATCATACGAATAATTCAGGCGATAGAACAACCCTCTTACAGTAAACTTCTTAAATTGATCTTTCGCAAAGTAATCGCCTGTCGCCTGGGAAATAGAAGGCAGATCTTCATTGATCATATTGGTTCGCGACATTTCCGAATATTGGTAATTATTACTTTCCTGGTTGAAACCAGCCATACCCGTAAAATCGTGTTTCCCCCATTTATTCGAATAATTGGCATATATATTTATGGCGTTGTAATCGGTGTTTCCTTCCGAATATTGATACTTTGAGTTGGAAGTCGACTCCTCCACCCGGAAATTCGCCCCGTGGGCATATTGGAATTTCTTTTCGAAAGAGGTTTTTTCACTACTCTTCCTGTTGAAAGTATATTCCCCTATCAAATTCAAATGCTTAAAAGGAGTTATGGTTACTTTACCGAACACACGGATATCATCCTTTTTTGTAGTGGTAGGGTAAGCCAGGTTGATCAGATTGCGGGGAGTATTGATCGGATACATCTCTCCGTCGAGTTCCATTTCTCCCACAGGAAAATAGGAAGGGAAAGCAACTGCAGCCCCCCATATTCCATAACCACCGGAAGTAGAAGGAAGCGAAGATGTTGAATTTGCATATTTTATATCTAACTCAGGTGTTATCCAGGAATAGGCGTCCGACCGGATATAGGAAGAGATATTATACCTTTTATAACTGTCTTTATCCGACACCAACACTCCGTCCTGATTTACATAACCACCCGACATACGATATGAAATATTTTTATTCCCTCCCCCAAAAGATATATTATGAGTCTGCTGAAAACCCGTTTCCATCATATCTTTAAACAGGTCTGTTTCAGCCAGGCTGTACCTCAGTCCTTCCGACATAGCATACCCCTCCGGATAAGCAGATGGATTCTGCTCATATTCATGCAGGAACTTCAGCCAGGTTTCCACGTTTTGTCCGGACTGATAAGCTACCGTACCCATATCTTTATAAGCCTGAACTGTCTGCAACGGAGTTGCTTTATGCGGCATATTAGCCGGATTGCTGAACGAGAAATTGTTTGAATAGTTCAGACTGAAGTTATTATCGGAATGTCCTTTTTTAGTCGTTACCAATATCACCCCAAAAGCGGCACGAGCTCCGTAAATAGCAGAAGAGGCAGCATCTTTCAGGACGGTTACCGATTCTATATCACTCGGATCGAGCATATTTATATCCATTTCCACATTATCGACCAAAACCAGCGGCTTGGCTTCATTTATACTGTTTACCCCTCGGATATTGAAGCTCATATCACCACCCGGGCGACCTGAAGAAGTTGTTATCTGCAATCCGGGTATAGCGCCGATCAAAGCATTCGCAGCCGATACCACCGGACGGTTTCCCAACACCTCATCCATCTTGACAGACGAAACGGCTCCCGTCAGGTTTACCTTTTTCTGGGAACCATATCCAATAATTACCACTTCATCCAACGTTTTTGTATCTTCAATCAGGGATATCGCCAAACTCGTCCGCTCCCCTACGGGAATTTCTTTCGACAGATACCCGATGTAAGAGACAAGAATGACAGCTCCCGGTTTTACTTCCAGAGAGAAATTACCGTCTATATCAGTAATGGTTCCGTTGGATGTTCCCTTCTCCACCACATTGGCTCCGATAACCGGCTCATTATTTCCATCCCTGACCGTTCCCGTTATTTTCCGAAATTGTAAAACGTCTTGTCCGACAGATTTTTTCCCTTTAGTCAAAAGGACAATATGGTTCTCAACCATCCGGTAATCCAGATTTTCATTTTTCAGTAATTGCTCCAACACCTGGCGCACAGTATTATTTTCCGCTTTCAACGAAACGACACGATTCACATTCACCTCTTTGATATCATACCAGAAAGAATAATCCGTTTGTTTCCTGATCGTTTCAAAGACATCGTTTACACTCACATTCTTCAGGTCGAATGTAACACGGGCTTCCTGCGAATACACATTGGCAGAAATAGAAAATATCGCAGTAAAAAGGAAAAGCACAGATATTTTCATAATATTTAGACTTTTTTTGTTGCACAAAATTCGACATAGCGAGTCTGTGCTGCATGATTTTTGATACATTTGCAGTAGTTATTAAGTTGTTAATAATCTAATTAGGACTGATTGTTCGCTTATAACAGAATTGAGGGATGTTAGCGCATTCCTCAATTTGTTTTCGGTTAACTTCATTTCTTTCCCATAGGCTTCAAATTCTATTTAAGTTTAACAATTTATCGATCGATCAATTAGTATATATCTATTACACTTTCTTTTATCGTATATTTGAATTTACCATTTACAGCCATCACTTTCAACACTTTTTCTATAGACTCCTCTTTTCCGAAATCACCGCCAAAGCATCTTTTCTCCAATTTTTTATCGTGTATGCGAATCTTTACATCGAAACGCCGTTCCAGAACGCGTACTATCTCACCAAATGTCTCTCCATTAAACACCAGCTGATCTTTCATCCAGTTGAAGGCATTTTTACCCAGTCCGGGGTCAACTGTTATTTGTTGAGTATTGATCCGGTAAATACCCGTTTCCATCGGCTTCAATACAGTATTCCCATTTGTCCGGCTGTCAGTCATACTGACTGAACCTTCCAGCAGGGATACCTTAACCTCTCCCGTTTCCGGATAAGCATTCACATTAAACTTTGTACCCAACACTTCTACGTTCAGTTCTCCGATTTTTACAACCAGTGGAATCAGTTCGTTGCGTGATACATCCAGATACGCCTCTCCCGTCAGCTCCAACAACCTGTTTTCTTTTCCAAAACCGTCATTATAAAAAAGCTTACTTCCCGCATTCAGCCAGACAACCGTTCCGTCAGCCAAACGCAGTTGTGTTCTGGAGCCGTTCGGACTGATAATCTCGGATAATAAGGATTCACCCTTATGTTCGTGTGTATTAAAATAAAGAACCGTATAATACCCCAGTATAATAACAGGGATTACGACTGCTGCAATAGCAGCTATCCGGCGTAAAAAATAGGATTTCTTACCAAATAAGCCGACAGATACATTTTCCCGTTTCTCATGGACACGTTTTATAAACAAGGAATAAGCCCTTTCATAATCGAAAGGCAAGCCCGGATCGGCAACACCCGATGAGTCCCATAACTCTTTCATTCCATGAAAATAGGATTGATGTTTTCCGGATACAGCTAACCATTCATCCAAGATACAACGATCTTGATCTGAAATACTATTGGACAGACAATCGATGATTAGTGTATCCCAATATTCTTTATTTTGAATTTCCTCTTTCATAAAACACGTTTCTATAAGTATGACAAATCAAAATAGAAAACGGGTGAAAAAAAATGATTTTTTTTCAGTGAAACAGGAGGATCGGTAGTAGGGCAGGCAAATAATCTTTCAAGTCACCTCTTAATTTACTTAGGGCTATACGAATGTGATATTTTACGATATCAGATGTAATATTTTTTTGTCGGGCAATTTCTTCATACTTCAGCTTCTCATTCCGGCTCAGATGAAAAATCTCACGGGTAAGTTCCGGCAATTCACCCAGCGACAGGTCTATTTTAGCTTCCAGTTCTTTTTCGAGCAACGTACACAAAGGATAATTCTCTTGTTCGCGATAAGAAGACTGTTGTTTTTCCATTTTGACAGAGAGCAACTGCTTCAGGTTTTCCTGGCGCGAGCAATGATCCAAATAATTGATACAGGCATTCTTTACTGCTTTCATCAGGTAAGCACGAAGCGACTGGTTGATCACAAGCATTTCGTGCTTTTCCCATATATTAAAAATGACATCACTCACGATCGTTTCTGCAATAAAGGAATCGTTCGCATAAGTATATGCGAACGCACAGAGTACTCTGTAATGAAGCTTATACAATGTTTTATAAGCGACCTCGTCTCCTTCTTTTAAACCTTCAATGAGTTCATTTTCCAGCATTTAGACCTCCATCCTTTCACCCGATGCAAACATTTATCAGAAAGGCATGTATGTTTTGTTCTCAAAATTAGCATGCTGCCCTTCAAATTTCTTCGCTTCCTCACCTTCCGGATTCAGTTCGATGGACTTTTTCAGGTCTTCGAAAGCACCTTCTTTATCACCTTTCAGGTTCTTCGCCCGTCCCCGTTCGGCATATGCCTTAGCAAAGTCGGGACGGATCTCGATCGCTTCGTCAAAGAAAGCAATGGCTTCGTCCAGCAATTCTTTTGTGATCAGGAGCGTTCCTTTCAGGATACAGGCATCTTCATTGAACGGATTCAGGTCCAAAGCCTGCTGATAATCGTCAGCGGCAGCATCCAGATCGCCTAACGATTCATGTATTTTTCCTCTTACCAGGTAAGTTGTTTCTTCTTCGGGAGCCAAAGAGATGGCCTTTTCAATATCGGGCAAAGCCTCTTTTCGCTGCTTCAAAGCGAGTAAAACTTCCGCACGAAGTAAATATGCATCTGTAAAATCATCTTTCAAAGCGATCGCTTTCGTCAGGTCGGCGATGGCCCCGAGCTGCTCGCCGGTCGTTCTCTTGGCTTTAGCCATCAGGAACCAGGCAAGATGATTGGATTCTTCCAGTTCGATCACCCGCAGACAGTCTGCGATCACTTCCGCATCTTTATCCAGCATAAAAAGGACACTCACTCTTGTCAGTAAAGTCTGCACATGATCCGGCTCCATTTCTATCATCCGGTTCAATGTTTCCAAAGCCATTTCCGTCTGGTTGGCCATCGAGTAAGCCGACACCAGGTAATTCATTGTTTCAAAATCCTCCTGAATGTTCAGGGCTTCCGTAAAACATTTGATGGCATAAGCGACTTGTCCGATCTTCTGGGCACGGACACCGTCATATTTTAATATGTCAAAATTTTTCTGATCGTTTTTTGCTTTCCCTTCTGCACTATCCTCATTTTTTGAAGAAGAGAATAAAGATGTAAAGAAATTCCCCATGGCTATGTATTTATGTTCGAGAAGGCAAATATACAATTATTTTAGCATCTAACACCAACAAGAACAAACCTGTTCTCTTTCATAAACATGCCTTCATTTTTTAATGACAGCAGAAAACCCTTCCATCAACGATCCATATGGGGTATCAGATTGTCAATTCAACCAGTCTATAGAAAAGCTGTACGGATGCAGGCCCGCACTTATTATTTTTCATGGATATGTCAACGACTTCATAAATAACATTTCGTCATATTTATAATCACAAAACCAACACTACGACATCTATGAAAGATTATTCAAAGCAATTAAACACATATTCCTGACATATACCACAAATCTGCCATCTAACCTTCTACATTCATTTATGCTGCTACAGAAAATAAAAATGTTATTCAACATGCCTTTTTCACACAAAACGGCTTCCCAAAAATCCAAACCCAACACAAATTAACACAAATCTCATTTAAAATAAACCCTCATTTTGTTTAAAATGAAAAAAAATTCGTTTTAAACGAGTTGGTAATTCCTTTTAAGTAAATCGGGAAAGACGTATAACAAGAGATAAATGTTAAATATTGTATCCAATACTTCTTTGAAGCATTGATTTAAGAGAACCGATAGGTCACAAAAAAAGGACAAACTGAATCTTTTTATTCAATAAACATCCAATATATCTTCATTTTGTCAATACCCCACCTCCTGATAAGCACACGGCAAAGGGATAGTAATATTACCGAGACTTGCCCCCTCAAGGAAATATATCAAATGTAGACACCCCCGCATCAAACCTAACTATTTATCACAAAAAAGTGCAATAAATCAACAAAAACGAACCCACAGAATAAAAAATATTCAATTCTTTTACTTTTTTTTATATTCAAACAGAACAGCAAATCACTAGATTTTGTTACTTTTGTCAGAAATTTATAACTTGGCGGAGATTGTTTTAGTTACTTCTCTCAGAGATATTAGATACTTTTATTGCACACAAATATAAATATGGAAAACATAGAAACTGGACTATTATTAATGGTCGTAGGAATGACCACAGTATTTGCTATTCTTTTGATCGTTATTTATTTAGGTAAAGGATTAATCACACTGGTTAACAAATACGCACCTGAAGAAGTCATCGTAAAAAAGCAAGCGGTAACACAAGCCGTCGCAGCACAGGCAGGAAATGTATCAGGCAAGACAACAGCAGCAATCGTAGCAGCAGTCAGCATGGTTACAGGCGGACAGGGCAAGGTTACAAAAATCGAGAAAATATAATACTAGCTATACACAAAATATCATGAAAAGAGAAATCAAATTCAGTTTGGTTTTCAGAGACATGTGGCAATCCGCCGGTAAATATGTCCCTAGAGTAGACCAACTAACAAGAGTTGCCCCCGCTATCGTTGAGATGGGCTGTTTCGCCCGCGTTGAAACCAACGGAGGAGGTTTTGAGCAAGTTAATTTACTATTCGGAGAAAATCCTAATAAAGCCGTACGCGAATGGACGAAGCCATTCCATGAAGCAGGTATTCAAACACATATGTTAGACCGTGCACTGAACGGACTCCGTATGAGTCCGGTTCCCGCTGACGTGCGCCAGCTTTTCTACAAGGTAAAAAAAGCACAGGGAACCGATATTACCCGTACGTTCTGCGGACTGAACGATGTACGCAACATCGCTCCCTCCATCCAGTATGCCAAAGAGGCCGGAATGATCTCCCAGTGTTCTCTCTGCATCACCCACTCTCCCATCCATACGGTTGAATATTACACCAAGATGGCCCTGGAACTGATCGAACTGGGAGCAGACGAGATCTGTATCAAAGATATGGCCGGCATCGGTCGTCCTTATTCGCTGGGACAGATCGTTGCCAATATCAAAGCCAAACATCCTGAAATACCTATCCAGTATCATAGCCACGCAGGCCCCGGATTCAATGTTGCTTCCATTCTGGAAGTTTGTAATGCCGGCTGCGACTATATCGACGTAGGTATGGAACCGCTTTCATGGGGTACAGGACATGCCGACCTGCTGACCGTACAGGCGATGCTGAAAGATGCCGGTTACAAAGTACCGGAGATCAATATGGAAGCCTATATGAAAGTGCGCAGTATGATCCAGGAATTTATGGACGATTTCTTAGGCTTGTATATCAGCCCGAAGAACCGTCTGATGAACTCCCTGCTGATCGGTCCGGGACTTCCCGGCGGTATGATGGGTAGCCTGATGGCCGACCTGGAAAAGAATCTGGAATCGATCAATAAGAGCAATATCAAGAACAACAAGCCGTTGATGTCGCAAGACCAGTTGCTTATCAAACTGTTCGACGAAGTGGCTTATGTATGGCCGCGTGTAGGTTATCCTCCATTGGTAACGCCGTTCAGCCAGTACGTGAAAAACCTGGCGTTGATGAACGTGATGCAGATGGAAAAAGGAAAAGCCCGCTGGAGCATGATCGCCGACGATATCTGGGATATGATTCTCGGAAAAGCAGGCAGACTGCCTGGTCCGCTTGCACCGGAGATTATCGAGAAAGCAAAAGCCGAAGGACGCGAGTTCTTCACCGGCAATCCGCAGGATAACTATCCGGATGCACTCGACAAATACCGCAAGATGATGAACGAAAAGCAATGGGAAACAGGTGAAGACGACGAAGAACTGTTCGAATACGCCATGCACCCGGCCCAGTATGAGGCTTACCGTTCAGGAAAAGCGAAAGTAGAATTCCTGGCGGATGTTGCCCTGAAGAAAAAAGCCCAGCAGGAAAAAGAACATCCGGCCGCACCGGTTGCCGCTGCTCCCGCCCTGCCTACGACGCCACAGGTATTGACCGTAGACGTCGACGGACAGCCTTACCGTGTAACCGTAGCTTTCGGAGATTCTGCCAATGCTGCACCGGTGGCTGCTCCTGCAAAGGCTGCACAACCTGCCGCATCTGCTGCTCCCGCACCGGCGGCAGGCGCAGGCAACGAGGTTCTTTCGCCGCTGGAAGGTAAATTCTTCCTGGTGAAGAATGCCTCCGAAACTCCGCTCAAAGTGGGTGACGTGGTAAAAGAAGGCGATGTTCTTTGCTACGTGGAAGCAATGAAAACATACAATGCCGTACGTTCCGAATTCAGCGGAACGATCACTTCCATCAATTATGCCGGTGGTGATGCGGTTTCGGAAGATGACGTATTAATGACGATACAGTAATGAACGAGATATTTCAAAATCTGTATGAAATGACTGCGTTCAGCAACATTATTGCTGAACCGCAGTTCCTGATCATGTATGCAATCGCATTCATATTGCTTTATCTGGGTATCAAGAAACAATATGAACCTTTGCTGCTTGTCCCTATTGCGTTCGGAGTGTTGCTCGCCAACTTCCCGGGAGGTGATATGGGTGTGATCCAGGCTGATGAAAACGGATTGATCAACGTACACGGGGTAATGAAGAATATCTGGGAAATGCCTTTGCACGACATTGCGCATGAACTGGGAATCATGAACTTCATTTACTATATGCTAATCAAGACGGGGTTCCTTCCGCCAATTATCTTTATGGGCGTAGGAGCTTTGACCGACTTCGGCCCGATGCTTCGTAACCTTCGCCTGTCTATCTTCGGTGCGGCTGCCCAGCTGGGTATTTTCACCGTATTATTGGTTGCCATCCTGATGGGATTCACACCGAAAGAGGCCGGATCACTCGGTATCATCGGTGGTGCAGACGGACCGACTGCAATTTTTACGACCATCAAACTGGCTCCGCATTTGTTAGGACCGATCGCTATTGCTGCTTATTCATATATGGCATTGGTTCCGGTGATCATACCGATGGTTGTGAAGGCGCTTTGTTCTAAAAAGGAACTTCGAATCAATATGAAAGAACAGGAAAAGAAATTCCCGTCAACAGTAGAAATCAAGAATATGCGTGTTCTTAAAATCATATTCCCGATCATCGTAACGACTGTTGTAGCTTTATTTGTTCCCAGTTCTGTACCTTTGATCGGTATGTTGATGTTCGGTAACCTGGTGAAAGAGATCGGAACAAACACCTTCCGCTTGTTCGATGCCGCCTCAAACAGTATCATGAACGCGGCAACGATCTTCCTCGGATTATCGGTCGGTGCGACCATGACGGCGGAGGCATTCCTGAATCTGACAACAATCGGTATCGTAGTTGGCGGATTCCTGGCATTTGCCTTGTCTATCGCCGGAGGTATTTTCTTCGTGAAGCTGTTCAACTTATTCACCAAGAAAAAAATCAACCCGCTTATCGGTGCAACCGGATTAAGTGCCGTTCCGATGGCTTCGCGTGTAGCCAACGAAATAGCCCTGAAATACGATCCGAAAAACCATGTGCTTCAATATTGTATGGCCAGTAACATCTCCGGTGTGATCGGTTCGGCTGTTGCGGCAGGTGTATTGATATCGTTCTTAGGTTAAAACTGATAACATACGACAGTATGTCTAAACGAATATTTACCGGACGCAGATAACACTGAATTCGCAGAGTAACGCAGACATTATTAATTATCAATAAAATAAATCTGTGTATATCTGCGAATTCAGTGTTATCTGCGTCCGGTTTATTTGTTTGGGAACATTTTCACCTCTCTCTTCCGACATTTTATAAAGATTAAAGTAACTCATTTCGGTCTTTTTGAGCATTTATTAACCTTTTCTAATAAATAAATTGCCATCAGATGCTGTAATCCAAAAATAAATACTTTAATTTGTGACTTGATATAGGAATGTTTTTTATCCTTTTCTTAAATGTGATTGAATATGAAGGACACTCATGAAACTAATCTGCCGGCTGAAGAAACTGGCAAATTGGAAGAAACTAAAGCACCGGAAGTGACTCCGGAAAACAACATTGCGGCTGAAGTTGAAACGACCGGAACAGTGGAAGAAACGACTGAAACGGCGACAGATGCTACTGTAACGGTAGAGGAAGCAACAGCGAATGCGCTCGGTAAATTGTCTAAAGAAGAGATTCTTGAAAAATTGACCGAACTGGTAAATGCTGCTGCCGAAACTGCACGCAACGAGGTGGAATCGTTGAAACAGGCATTTTACAAAATCCACAGAGCCGAAGTTGAAGAATCGAAGAAAACATTCCTCGAAGACGGAGGAGAAGAAAAGGATTTCGTTGCACCTGAAGATGAAGCCGAAAACAAACTGAAAGAATTGCTGACTGTTTACAAAGAAAAAAGAGCGGCAATCCTGGCAGAAGAGGATCGTGTGAAGGCAGCGAATTATGCTCTGAAACTCCAACTGATCGATCAGTTAAAAGTCTTGACGGAAAGTCAGGACGATTTCAATAAACTATACAACGACTTTAAGGATATCCAGCAGAGATGGAAAGAAATTAAACTCGTACCACAGGAACATGCAAACGAACTGTGGAAAAACTATCAGACTTACAGCGAAAGATTCTACGATATAATCAAGATCAACAACCAGTTCCGCGATTATGATTTCAAGAAGAATCTGGAACTGAAAACAGCCTTGTGCGAAACAGTCGAAAAGTTACAGACAGAACCGGATGTCGTATCCGCGTTCCACCAGCTTCAGAAACTGCACCAGCAATGGCGTGAGATCGGTCCGGTAGCAAAAGAACTGCGCGAGGAGCTGTGGGCTCGTTTCAAAGCGGCTTCCACCGTAATCAACAAACGTCACCAAGAGCACTTCGAATCACTGAAATCGAAAGAACAGGAGAATCTGATCGCTAAAACAGCTATCTGCGAAGAAATAGAAGGTATCGACTTCGAAGCTTTGAAGACGTTCAAAGACTGGGAAGAAAAGAATAAAGAGGTAATCGCTTTACAGGAAAAATGGAAAACAATCGGTTTCGCACCGAAAAAATCCAATGTGAAGATATTCGAACGCTTCCGTGCAGCCTGTGATGTTTATTTCAATAAGAAAAGTACTTTCTACAAAGGCATCAAGGAAGAGATGGAAAAGAATCTCGAATTGAAAAAGGCCTTGTGTGAAAAAGCCGAAGCTCTGAAAGACAGTACAGAATGGAAGAGTACGACAGAAAAGATGATCGCTCTGCAGAAAGAATGGAAAACGATCGGTTCGGTAGCTCGCAAGCATTCGGACATCGTTTGGAAACGTTTTATTTCTGCCTGTGATTATTTCTTCGAACAAAAGAATAAGAACGTGTCTTCCCAGAAGAGCGTAGAACAGACAAACCTGGCTGCCAAAAAAGCGTTGATCGAAAAGATCAATAAGTTGGATGAAGCACTCAGCGCAGACGACGCTTTAGCTGAACTGAAAGGTTTGATGGCAGAATGGAATGCGATCGGTCACGTTCCTTTCAAGGAAAAAGATAAAATCTACAAAGAATATCACGAAGCGGTAGACAACCAGTTCGACCGTTTGAAAGTAGACCAGACTGACCGCAAAATGCAGTCGTACCGCAGTAATCTGAACGATATGACAAGCGGGGAACACGGAAAGGGCAAACTGTACGGCGAACGTGAAAAACTAATGAGAATGTATGACCGCATGAAAAATGAATTGCAGACATACGAAAACAACATCGGCTTCCTCAGCATCTCCTCTAAAGGCGGTGGTGGTCTTGTAAAAGAGATGGAGCGCAAGATCGAAAAATTGAAAGATGAGATGGCGCTCATAATCAAAAAGATCGATGCGATAGATGAAAATCTTGAATAAATAAAAACGAAGCCGTCTCACTAACAGACGGCTTCGCTGTTTATATAACTTATGATATCTCAGATACATTTTTTTAATCCGGGGCATGAAACGGCAGTCTTAGTAGGTTCTGAAAACTATACGCCTCCTGCCAATGTACAAAGGATGATAAGGGAATTATCATACCTTCCGGTTTGGTATGCAAACAGTAATGACTATGTCTACGTGGAAGAAATCGCTTCTCCCCGTTTTTTCGCTTTAAAACCGAAAGAGTTCAGGCCATTTGCCACTCTTGTCACCGGCAAAGAACTGAAGAGCCTGGAAACGTCGTTCACAGAATTGGAGGCTGCTCCCTGGGGATTATCCCCACATAGCCTGCATCTATTCCGGAAGCTAAAAAATAACTTCAATCTGAATTTATCCGTACCTGCTTGGAAAGAAGATTATTTCCGGTTGACCGGGCGGCAAACGGCAGCCGAGTGCCTGGAACTGATACGCCAGCAATTACCTGACCTTCCGATCCCGGTCGCTCCCAAATTTTGCAAGAAGATCAGGGAAATTGAGAAATATCTGATCCTGCAGAATGCTCCATTTGTCGTAAAAACACCCTATTCTTCATCCGGACGCGGTTTGCTCTGGATTCCGGAACGTAAACTGACGACCAAAGATCGTAACTGGATAGAAGGGGCCATTGCCAAACAAGGGATTGTCAGCATCGAATGCGGCCTGAACAAGGTACAGGATTTAGCGATGGAGTTTTATTCTGACGGGAATGGAAATGTCATCTATGAAGGATTGTCTGTTTTCGGAACGGGAGAAAAAGGGGCCTACTCGGGAAATGTATTAGGCAGCCAGGAATATCTAAGCACACCGATCAAACGCTGGGTCGGAGAAGATGTTTATCTTCAGATACAAAATGCGGTTACCGATGCTCTGAAACATATATATGGCAATCTCTATCGCGGATATCTGGGTGTAGATATGATCGTCTATAAAACAAAGGACGGTACGCATGCCATCCACCCCTGTATCGAGATCAATATGCGTTACACAATGGGGCTGGTCGCTTTACGCCTCAGTCAAAAATACCTGTCTCCTGCTGCTATCGGCGATTTCAACATTACCTATGAGAGTAAAGATGGAGAAGCCTACGAACGTCATCGTTTTATGAAAGAGACTTATCCGCTTATTATCGAAAACGGCAAAATCAGGGAAGGATATTTATCTTTATGCCCGGTCACAAAAGAGACAAGGTACAGGGCTTATATGTTAGTTATGTAGATAGCCGGACTATCTACATAACATAAGCAGCTTGTTTGTCAGAAATCAATTGTCTATTTTATTATTTATGGTGGCGAACAGTACGGATTGTTTTAACATCTCCCTTATTTCCACCTAATTTATAACCCAAAGATAGTCCAAAAGTAAATGTTCGGTCATGAGCACCTCCTGAAATTACACGAGTGAAAGTAGGTAAATAGGCAATATTAACTCCTAATTGCACATTTCCAAAATCTTTTCGTATGCCTCCTACACATTTCAAACCAAATTGTAAAGGATGAAGACCTTTGATAGTACTTTTTTGAGTAGGATAATCATGATTTAAATCATCCCAATCAGCATATGATTCATCCGTCGCTTTCAGCTTAAAATCTATTCGCGGACCAACCCCTACGAAAAAAGTATATCCATCAGTACTCGTTTTTTTATATCAAAAGTCGTATTGATAGTCAAATAATTAAGCTTGCTTTTTAATATTACATTACCGGAACTCTCACCGAATATAGAGTTATAATCTATTTTAACCTGTCCTCCTTTCCTTAAGTAACCAATATTACTGGATAAATTAAACCACCCCTTATCCAAATACTGATAGCCCAGTGAAATATGATAAGGATAAACCTTATCCGTACTAAAATCTCCTGTTCGCAAAGATGTGATCCCAACGCCATTCTCCAACGTAACCACTTGTGCTTTTCCCATTGCTGCAATAGACAACAGCACACATACCAACCATACATAACTCTTATTTTTCATAACTTGTATTTATTTTGTTATGATAGTTAAACGAGAGTCGAAACAGTTTCGTATGTTACCCCCTGGTATTTAGGACGACTATAGGGGATTTTTTATTATACGGGTAAAAACTTCTTCCCGACAATTACGGGCAACAGGAATTTCATGCCCTGCCACCTTCAACATATTTCCCTCAACCAGATTAACATGATGCACATTGACGATATACGAACGATGGGTCTGAATAAAGAGATCTTCCGGCAAAGAGTTTATGATATTTTTCATCGTAGAATGAACAAGTATTTTTTCTGTCAGAGTATAGATCGTTATGTAGTTTTCCAGTCCTTCTACAAAAAGGATATCCTTGAAATACACTTTCTTCATTTGTTTATCACTCTTTACAAAAAAGAAATCTTCCACTTCGACAGGAGCCTCTTTTTGCAAAAGAGCATGTACCTTATTGACTGCTTTCAGAAAGCGTTCAAAAGGGATCGGTTTCAGCAGATAGTCCGTCACATCCAGTTCATAGCCCTTCAGCGCATATTGTTCATAGGCAGAAGTGATGATCACTTTCGGAGGGTTTGTCAGGGTAGCCAGTAAATCTAGACCGGAAAGATAAGGCATCTCGATATCCAGAAAAAGCAGATCAGGCTGTTCCGTCTTTAAAAGTGTATTCAACTGTATGGCATCTTCACATACGCCTGTCAACGTCAGGAAATCCACCTTCTCCACATACGATTGCAATCCTTTACGAGCAACCGGTTCGTCATCTGTTATGATACATTTTATATTCATACGCTATCCAGTTCAATAATCAATTTTACAATAAACCGATCCGGTTCATCCTTTATTTCCAATATATGCTTATCCGGATACAAAAGAGCGAGCCTTCTTCGTAGGTTCTCTAATCCTATTCCCTGCCTGGTTGGTTTGTGAACACGATCCAAGGGTTTAGAATTCATCATATCAAAAATCAGTTTACCTTCTTTCCAGGACATGGTCAGATCGATATGATAATCGCCTCCCACATATTTAAAAGCATTTTCGACCAACGGAATAAACAATAGCGGAGATATTTCCTGCTCCTTCAGTACCTCGTCAAAAGATGTATGCAACTGTAAACGCTCCGAACAGCGAAGTTGGCACAAGCTGATATACCTTTTCAAATAATCGATCTCTACCTGGATTGCCACTTTATCCCCTGCATTGTACAACTGATAACGCAGCAGGTCGGACAAGATTTCCAGGGTATGACGCGGTGCTTTATTCTGTTCATCTATTTGAAAATAAACCGTATTGAGCACATTGAACAGGAAATGAGGATGATATTGCGCTTTCAGGAATTTCAATTCGGTCTGTAACTGGTCATTCTTTATCTTTTCCAACTGCAAACGTTGTTCGGCATACTCTTTTTCTACGGCCTGGTTACGCATAAAGGTATAGGTTAAGAATACAAACAAGACGGCAATAACCTCGGGAATAGCCACATCCTGCAAAGTAAACATCCGCTCATTCAATCCCCAGGTAAAGAGCATGGTTCCGACACACCAGCAGGTAGTAAGCAGGAATAACCCGCCATATTCTACCCATAATCCTTTCTTCTGTTTCCGGTTCCATCTCAACCAGATATACAGAACCGTAATCAACAGGTATGAAGATACTATAACGGTACCTATCTCTACCAACATAAAATAAGGAGTATTTCCCGTCCAATAGTACTGCTGATTAGGAACATCTGTTACCAAACGAATGCAGATAAACAACAATAATGCTGTCAATACCGGTATTAACCATTTATATAAGTTCTTTACCATCATATCACAAATTTACTCTTTTCGTTTCATCCGTCCCATTTTTCCATGCTCTTTCTTTCGATTCGCTCCCTTTCTTGAAGCGATAGGAAAAAGCCTGACTATAAGAATTAGGAACCCAGCCATCTTCATTCCGGAAGTAGATATGGCTCTATTGAAAGAACGAGCCAAAAAGTTCGGTTGGAGTATCGGCAAGAAAAAATCCGGAATCGAAAAAGGATTAGAAGATATTGCAGCCGGAAGAGTCTATAAGGCTAAAGATATGGACGATTTGAAACGACATCTATTAAACCAATAGAAGATGTATACTGTTGAAACGACCAAACAATTTGACAAAAATGGCACTGTCCAGTATTTTGTGTAAATAGAAAACTACGAGAAGAATCCCGTAGTTTTCTATTTACACAATCTTATGGACTATTTTGCCAGTTCTTTATCAATCATCTCTTTCATCTTATCAACTCCCATGAAACCGACCTGGAAATGGACCGGAGTACCGTCTTTTGCCACTACCATATAAGAAGGAACCCCCTGGATGCCGAATTTCTTTCCCCAGTATTCCCATTGTTCAGCAGTAACGCGGTAGTGTTCCCCCTTGATGTCCGGGATCATTTGTTCCCAGGTCCCTTTCGGTGAATTTTCAGCTGCCAGATAGAGGAATACGACGTCTTTTCCTTCATATTCTTTCTTTACTGGTTCTGTCTCTTTCATTGCCATCCGGCAGGGACCGCACCAGGTTGCCCAGAAGTCGACGAAGACAACTTTACCGCGGTAAGGTGTTGTGATTGCATTGAATAGTTCTTCGGATGGGATATCCGCAATGTTCACACGGTTGACGGTATAGCCGGATTTCTTTTTATTTTCCTCTATTGTCAGTTTCAGTTTGTTATTCATTTTGATAAGTTCCTCTTTGAGTGCCGGATTTAATGCATTAACTTTTGCCAACTCTTGTTCGTCTAAAGGACGGAACTCGCTGATTGAAGCTGCCAGTCTTTGTGCAGCTAACATATCGAAAAGAAATCCTTTGTCGGTTCCCATAATCCGGGCAATATCAGCTGTGTTGTCTGGGTATTTTTCGTCTTTCTCTAGTTTGATATCTTTTCCGGTAAAGTTGGTAAACTGAAGGCCTCTTAGCAAATAAGCCGCATTACCATTATAAATAAAGTAAGGATCATTGGACAACAGTTCCGGTAAGAAGTTGAAATAATCTTGGGTAGCAATCGGCTTTACATAATTGACTAATACAGAATCTTTCGGTATTTTGTTTGTTTGCCGGTAAGCATATTCAATTACTCTGTAACCAAGTAATTGATCTGCCAGTTCATGCTTTAGTTTCATGGCAATCAATTGGCGATGTGCATCGCTGATTCCTGTCAGTTGATTTAGCTGATCGACGGCTTTTTGATATTTTTCTGTCCAATATGTTTTATATTGATCAACCGTCATTGTACTGATGTCTTTCATCATCTGATCATATTCTTCCTGGCTTCTGATACTGAAAGAAGGTTCTTCTACCGGATTATTAGCAAGGTCGTTGTTTAGGCCTGCCAATGCTCCGGTGAAGTAAAACTTGTTACCCAGCGAAGGTTTGGACGATTGTATTTTTGACTGTGTACGGCAGATTTCCGGCATATTAATTTCGATAGAAGTTGTTTCTCCTGGCTTCATATAGAAACGGGTATGAACAACAGAGTTTCCGGATAATACCACACTTGAAATATGTAATAAAGGAATTTCCAGTTTAAAACTTCCATCGGGCTTAACATTTATGGTGTTCTGATCTGCACCGGCTGTGAGAATATTGAATACCCATATAGGCAGTTCTTCATCCATCCCCGGTTTGTAGCCAATAAATTTACCGTTTAGTGTGGCAATACCCGATTTCAGTTCCGGTTTTTCCAGAACAAGCTCTTTCTCCGGTTTCTTTACGTTGGGAAAGTTAACTGTGGGTGTCTTACCATCCAATCGTATGCCCCAGATCTTGAAAGCTCCTTTGTCATTACCTTCGATAAAATCGATTGTCTTTGTATCCTTCGGGAGGGGAGGAAAAATCAAGCGGAAAGAGGCCGTACCTGATTCCGGCATCCAGAATTCCTCATTAAGCGTGATACCGTCGCCAGCTTTGATCCGGTAACTTTTACCATTGGCTTCCAACGTAGTCTCATCAACAATCTTTATCCAATATTTGGGTCGGTAATAAGCGTCGACATACATGATGGTGGCTGTGTCGTTCAGAATAATTTTCTGAAATTCGAGCGTATTGGTGTTGCGTACTTCAAAAGCCGGTTGCTCCACTACGCGATCCTGAGCTTGCAAACCAGTGCAACAAAGGAATAGAATGAGTAAACTGATAATGTGTTTCATACCTTTATTAATTTAGATTGTTAGTCTTTTATAAAACTCTTGAGTTCTTCCAGAAGAGCATCTTCCCTATATCCTTCTTTGATTTTCAGGATAAGACCTTCCGGCGATATATAAACAAATGTAGGAAGAGCTTTTACTCCGTAGTGTGCCGCTATGCCACTCGAACCTAATCCATCAGACAATTGGAGCCAGTAATTACTAACAGGACTTTTAGCAACTTCTTCTTTCCAGACGAATACAGGATCTACAGATACACTGATTACGATCACTTTTCCTTTGTATTGTTCTGCTATTTTTTCTAGTTCGGGTAACGCTGTGACACAAGGACCGCAAGCCCGACTCCAGAAATCGAGAAGGGTATAACTTCCTTGATAATCGGAAAGGTGGTGAATATTACCTTCAACATCCTTTAATTCGGCATCATAAATTTTATCGCCGGTCTTTACTGTCGACGAAATAGATAACAAGGATATTATTTCTTGCCCTAATTGAGATTGTTTTTGTTCATCAGTCAGTTCACTATATACGGTAATAATGAAAGTCCGGACTTTAGACCTTTCAGTCTCTTTTAAATTATTCAGTCCGGCCAGGTTCATGGAGTTGTCTGACATCGAAACTAGTTTGTTAAACTTCCCTTCTTTGTAACATTTGGCTGCATTTCTTAATTCTTCCATTCCGGTGAGCGTTATAGGATTCTTCAACATCAGTTGTAATTCTTTGTACAGGATAACTTCATCATGGATACTATTTATTTTTAACCGCAATGAATCGAACTGCTGCCGGGCATTCGGATTTTTACCATCGCTATTAGCTAGTATTTTCATGGCTTCGGCTGTTAAATCATGAATTTGCATTGCCTCTTTTTGAGTCGCTTCTCTGAAACAGTTTAATTCTATCTGTTCCGGGATTGGGATATCGCTTTCTGCCTTCCAGGTTTGTACATAAGGGGCTTCCCCGGTGATTTTAATGGTAGCTCCCGGTTTTACCCAAAACTGATAGCCAGTGTTGTTTACAGTGAGAAACATTTTGGTAATTGTGTCTACCTTCCTGGTAATTTTGAATTTACCATTTGCCATTGTAAAAAAGTCATCGGCCAGCATTCTGGCTGTATTCCCTTTCATCTCTGCACAACTGAGTGTAATACTGTCCGGCATATTCCGGATATCACCTTCGATCGTGCATGTTTTTTGTCCATACACGGAAAAAACGCTTAAAAAGATTCCTAATAATAATAAACCAGATGCTTTCATGGATAACTTGATTTATACTTGATGTCGGCAATATACAAGTTTATTTGGCTTTGGCATACTGAGTAATACGAATATTTCGTAGATTGCAACATCTATTAACATGTTGCAATCTACTCTTTGACTTTTGTAACGTTTATAGGTTAGATTACAGTTTCCGTCACTACCTGTCCGTCGAACAGGTTGATGATGCGTGAGGCATACCCGGCATCATGCTGGCTATGGGTTACCATGACGATGGTCGTGCCCTCTTTATTTAATTCGTTGAGCAGGTTCATCACTTCCTGTCCGTTCTTACTATCCAGGTTACCTGTCGGCTCATCGGCAAGTATCAGTTTCGGATTGGCAACGACAGCACGGGCGATGGCGACACGTTGTTGCTGACCTCCGGATAATTGTTGCGGAAAATGCTTTTCGCGGTGGACGATCGCCATACGTTCCATTGCCTCTTTCACTTTCTGCTTGCGTTCTGCGGCTGAAACTCCCATGTAAAGCAGGGGCAGTTCTATATTTTCATATACATTCAGTTCGTCTATCAGGTTGAAACTCTGAAATACGAAACCGATGATCCCTTTACGCAGTTTGGTACGTTGAGCTTCCGTGAATTTAGACACTTCCGTTCCATTCAGGTAATACTCACCGGCGCTTGGATTGTCCAGTAATCCCAGGATGTTCAGTAGTGTAGACTTACCGCAACCGGAAGGTCCCATAATTGCTACAAACTCTCCTTCTTTCACTTCTATATTCACCTTGTTCAAGGCCCATGTTTCCACTTCTTCTGTGCGGAAGATTTTCTCTAATGCTACTGTCTTAATCATGAGTATAAGAATTTTAATTTGCTATATAGAGAACAAAAGCTGTGCCAACTTTGTAAATGGCTGATATATATGAGTATATGGCCTTTGAGGCGCTCGTCGCTTGTGCATATCCGCACGAATCTGGTTCGAAAACGCACGGAAAAGGAATTGGATAAGTTTTGATAGCTGGAAATATCAAAATGTAAATATAAATGAATGTTTTGTGTAATTTCTGATACGTTAAAAAATATTAGTCGCGGGGGTATTTTCATTTACCCACTATACTAATCCGATTTACCCGCTATATTATTATCATTTTGATAGTTTGAAAAGGATAGATCCGTATAGCTCTTACCCGTTGTTTGAATGGGGGGAACGATTACTCTTTGAGACGGGGTGTTTATAAAATATCCTCATATAAACTATATAACCTTTTCCGGAGGAACAATATCGCATATCGTTTTCTGGAAATCAGCGTATTGACCGGTATTCCGGTCGATTCCGCTATTTCTTTGAACGGGATACCTTCCAGTTCTGTCAGTTCAAAGACAGTCCTTTGCTCACCCGGTAATTCGAGCAGGGCATTTTCCAGTTCCTCCCAGACGGTGGAACGGATGAAATCCATTTCCGGCGATTGGTCTTCATCGGGCATTAACTCGGAAAGTTCTTTCAGGAAAGTACCGTCATCCTCGTTATTGGAAAGATACGGCATTTCTTCCTCCCGATGCTTCCGGCTTCGGTCGATGATCTGGTTGCGGGCAACCGAATATAACCAGGCGGCGATCTGTTCAATCGAGTTATCCTCCTGGTCACTTTTCATGAACTGATAAAATACGTTTTGCAGGATATCTTCACTATCTTCTTTGGATGAAACACGTTTGGCGATGAATCCTTTCAGTTGTGCCTGATATTTCCGGAAGATATCCGCAATTCGTATATCCCGTTCTGCACCGGCAGATGTATTTGTAGATATCTCTTTCATTCGGGTGTATTACCGGAGGCCGGTTCCTGCATATCAAATCTACCGTTACGAAAATCAGCCATATGCTTGCGTATATGTTCCCGGCGTTCTTCCCATGACATATTCTTCATTCGTTCATTAAACCGGGCATGTTCTTTCCGGTTACCGAAGAAAAAGCCTTCCGGATGGCGTCCGAAATGACCGAATTTTCCGATACCACCGAATAGAAGGCGGGTAAGTATCATAAAACCGGCAGCCTGCCAGTAAGTGATGGCCGCCCAACCAATAACGGAAGGAACCAGCAGATTCCATAAAAACATGACAGCCAGTGTCGCTAAAGCAAATATACCTACAAAGAACAGGAAAGCGAATCCTCCTTTGAATATTCTTGAATTTCTCATTGTGATATAAATTATATTGTTATTACTCTGTTATTAATTCGATGGCGTGCGTTTGGCATACTTTTACACAGTTCCCGCAACCAACGCAATTCTCCGGATTACTGACTGTGGCATAACTGCAACTACCGTTATTCACCATCTTCAAAACATCTCTACGGCATCTTTTTGCACAATATCCGCATCCACTACACTCATACGCAAAGATTTGTAAAGATATGACTTCTTTTCTTCTTCTTCCGAACATTTTCTGTTTCCATTTTAATAATTAAAAATCAGTTTAGTAAGACGTGCCTTCTGTTCTTGTAGACGATTGACACGGAGGAATATTTTAAATAGAACTATTTTTTTTGAACTATATCTTGCATTAGTCTGTATATTTGTGCGTTCAAAAGTAAAAAGTGATGAGCAATGTAAATAATGCACCTGTGTACTGGTTTATTTTTTTCAACGACCAGTTACTGTTGAAGAAAGAAGGTGAAACCTATACAATCCCTTGTAGTATCGATCCTCCTGTCCCGGTAGAGAATGTATTGGAAGTCTGTTCGTTCCAGGATGTACCCTGTCGGACAGCTGCTGTCGAAATACCGTTGGAAGAAACCGCTGGTTTCGTACCGGTGGGATTACGGGCATCGTACGATCATCTCGATGGAACGTTGCATACTATAGCCGGTAAGGCTTACGAATTGATTTATTGGGACTTGCACAGCCGTTTCTGTCCTGCCTGCGGGACACGAACAGTTCTGCAGACTGCTATATCCAAACAATGTCCTGCCTGTAAATATGAGATATATCCGGTTGTTTCTCCGGCTATATTGGTTCTGATCCGTAAAGAAGATTCGATATTGCTGGTTCATGCCCGGAATTTTAAGGGATCTTTTCATGGACTGGTTGCCGGTTTCCTGGAAACGGGAGAGACCTTGGAAGAATGTGTAAAACGGGAAGTAATGGAAGAAACAGGGTTGGAGATCGCCAATATCTCTTATTTTGGAAATCAACCGTGGCCTTATCCCAGTAACCTGATGGTTGGGTTTATTGCCGATTATGTCAGTGGAACGATCCGTTTGCAGGATGAAGAACTGAGCGAAGGCGCTTTCTTCACAAAAGAAAATCTACCGGAACTTCCCCGGAAGCTCAGTCTGGCGCGTAAGATGATCGACTGGTGGCTGGAACAGAATAAATAATGTTACATAATGGCACAATATGAATAGTGAAATTGAGCGTTATTCATATTCATATTGTGCCGTGAAATCAGCCAGGGAACTGTATGAGACAAGTTCCTTCGACTCCGAACGGATAAGGTTATAATTGCTATCGTATGTGTTGATAACTTTTCTGATTGCTTCTCCTGTTGAGGAAAAAGTGACCGACCGGGTATTCAGTCCGTCGATAAAAGAATATTGTATATAATTGATCAATTGATTATTGGCCGCATAATAGCGTTCCAGGATCAATTTGCCGACCTTATCATAGGTATATGTCGTATAACTTTCCAACGCTCCGGAAGTACCGTAATGTTCTTTCCGGTCCAGCATATTATTCTTGTATTTATAGACATCGTATTCAGATTGCGAAATAACCGGATAATAAGTGATACTCTTTTCCATTTTTCCCTCTTTTGAATAGATGTAGACTTGTGTTTGCAAGTTGATAAATCCTGCCGGTACATTTTTATTTGCTGTAAAATTGGAAGTAAGTATCAACCGGTCTTCCTGGTCGTATTGATAAATATTATATTCAGTTGTATCGGTCACTGTCGTCCCGTTATACATACAGCCGGAAATCCGGGATAATTGTCCTTCGTTGTTGTACTCATAAATTCTGCCGGAATAAACGGAATCGAACGAACCGGGTACGACCCGCTTCAGACGTGCGTTATTAAGAGATAACCTTTGAGGAACTTCATCATTGACAAATGTTACTTCCGGGTTATCGTTTACCGGCAACTTATCCAGATCTGAAGAATCACAACTGACCATCCCGTTCGTAAATAACAGGATGCAGACGAATATTGTCCATATATGTTCAGTTCTTTTCTTCATGAGGGACGCTACGATATTATTTTATTGATTATCCAGTGTATCTACCCATATATTCAGACATAACTGTGGATATAGGTAAAAACTTTCTTCCAGTGTTCCTACGGATTTCATTTGCTCTGAGATCTGATCCATGATCGCAGGCTGTGAAGCCATAAGAATATCATGGATGATATAAGAGAAAAAATCTATTTCTTTTTTCAGGAATTTATCCATCAACAAATAAGATACGTTGGGAGAGGAAGAAAGCATGAATTCTTTGAAATCCTGATATTCCGGTGTCTCCATGCAAGTATATGGATTACTTGCATAAGATAACTCATCACATTTCTCTATGAACCGGTCGAATTTCTCATTAAATATTTTTCTGTCGGATTTAGTGGTCGATTTCATACCCTGGTTGATCCTGAGACGCAAATCAGGTGTTATCTTATATACATCCGGCTCCTGGAAGCTCTCACTTTCGCAGGAGGTGAAGAATATTAAGGCGATCGAGGCAAGTAAAAGTGCCAATATCTGTAATTTAGTCATAAATGTCCGCTATTTTTTTATTTTATTTCTTAATCGAAAGACGCAATATTTCAATGAAATGCTGCATCTGATCCGATTAATTATTAATGGTCTTTATAATAAAACGGACGAGATCTTAAAATACTGCATAGCAGATGAAAAAAATTATAATTTAATACTGCCGATAACAGTTTGTTCGGTTTCGGCAAAAAGTTCGGCAAAGGATTTGGCTTTCACAGGAATAGGATCGTGGATGATAAATTCGATACGATTACCGAGTCCTAAAGGGAAAGATCCCCATTTGGTCATCTTCCATGCGTTGTTGATGGTGACCGGTACCACGTAGGCAGACGGTGCATACTTACAGAGAATTTTCAATCCGTTTTCGGCAAAAGGGCGCGGCTTTCCTGTTCTGCTTCGTGTCCCTTCCGGGAAAATTACTGCCGAACGTTTGTTGGTTTCAATATATTCAGCCATGACGCGGATAGCTGTCAATGCTTGTTTCGGATCTTTCCGGTCGATAAGTACAGAACCGCCATGATTAAGGTTGTATGAAATACTGGGAATACCTTTACCCAGCTCGATTTTGCTGATAAACTTGGGATGTACTTTGCGCATAAACCAGCTGATGGTGGTAATATCGTACAAGCTCTGATGGTTCGAGGCAATTATCAGGGGCATGCCGGTTGGGAGCTTCTCCAATCCGCTCACTTTGTATCTTGTTCCCAGTACGTACGTATTGGCAACCAGGAAAAAACTCAAAACATCTACACTTTTTTTATGTGCTTTGTAACCGAACAGATTGAAGCATATCCACTGCACTATATGAAAGAATGCCAGTGTAGTCCCAAACAACAAATAGTAGATGGCTGAAAGCGGATACGAAATGATTTTCTCCATTTTATCCTTTAAATTGTGTATTTATAAATTCGACCTTATGTTTATTAATAAGGTAACAAAAGTATAAAAAATTATTCTACTACTGTAGTTACGGATAATTATTGTAATATTTCTGAGTCTGCCAGCGTTGTGCATTTTTTCTTTTGTGGCGTGCACTAGGCATGAATACCTGTTGTAACAGATCATCGAAAGAGATGCCGGATGGCTTTTGGGCTTCGGCACGGATATTCGATGAAACCTGGAAAGAACCTAGCATTCTAACTCTGGGTAATGGCTTATTCATCCCGTATAACCTGAATACAGAAGGAGGAAGGTCTTTCAATGCTACTTTACGGTTGGGATTATGATCTTCGCTATCTTTGGGACGGACGAACTCGGTAAAATCTTTTTGGATGGATTGTGCGGGAGACTGTTCCGGCGCCATGATCATCTTGGAAGCCGGTTCTTCCGTATTGATCAGTGTGCCTGATTGGATCGCTTTCAATGCTTCGGGATTAAGTTCCAGTTTCTCTTTGCCTGAGAGAATCTTCTGAAGCCATACCGAATCCTTTTCTGTCCATTGGGCATATAGATAATCCGTATTGCTCAGGCAGATCAAAAATAATATAATAACTTGTTTACTCATCTAAAATATCAACTTCCCGTACATAATCTATATATTGAAATGTACGGGAAGTCGAATTACTGCACCGTGTTTAGTTTTATTTTGTTTCGATCACTTCTTTTACCTTTGCTTTCAGTCCGTCGCCACGCAGGTCGCGTGCTATGATCGTGCCATCGGGACCGAACAGGATAATATGAGGTATGCCGTTGATTCCGTATAGTTTAGTCGGCTTTTCACCTGCATTCAGTATCTGTGGCCAGGTTATTTTCAACTCTTCTATAGCTTTCTTCGTGTTTTCAGGGCTATCCCATACGGCAACGCCTAAAACTTCCAGTCCTTTATTTTTGTATTGGTTATACACTTCTGCCAAAACGGGTGTTTCTGCCCGGCATGGACCGCACCAGCTTGCCCAGAAATCGACCAGCGTGTATTTCCCTTTGCCGACATAGTCGGATAAAGATACTTTGTTACCGTCTTCCGTCTCGATCGTGAAGTCAGTAAAAGGTTTACCCTCGGCGGTCTTTTCCAATGCGTCGAAGCGTTGTAGTCTTTCCTGCATGTTGGGTGTGTTACGAACCGGTTCGCTCAATAAGGATAGTTTTGCTTTTATCTGATCGGTCGAAAGGTAGCCATCCATATAGTTCAGTGCCATTCCTCCGATCGGGTTATTCAGGTTTCTGTTGAAGAATCCGTCGAGCATGGCCAGATAAGCCGGTTTCCATTCATTCTGGAAAAAGTCTTTCTGCAGTTTCATACGTTCTTCTTTATCTTCTGTTTGTTTCATGAATTCCTGCCGTTTGGAATCGATCAGGTCCGACATGCTGTCCTGTGCTGCGAAAAAACGTGCTATCTCATCGTTCAAAGGACTTCCTGACGGGGACACCGGCTTACTCAGATCGAGATTGATCGTTCCGTTCTCAAGAATGAAATTGACATAATATTCACGGCTGGCATCGATACGGCAGTAAGCGGCTGTATCCATCTTGCCGGTAAAAGTGAAAGTGGTTCCTGTAACAACCGTACTGTCTATGTTGAGATTGTTGTTGTCACGGTTATAGATATAGATCATTTTCCCGTCCAGCGAATTATCTGGAATAGTACCGTTTATGGTATAAGTCGTGGCTGGCTTTTCCGAACAGGCCGTGAAAAGCAATAGTCCGGTTAACATTGTGAATAAAAAGTTTGTCTTCATATAGTTGATAATTATAAAATATATATGTATTCGGTTAAATGAATATACGAAAGTAGGAAAGATTCTTTTATATCCGACATAATTACCCCGTCATAAATTAATATTAATTCTTTTTGGGAAGTGTCGGTTGTAATAGCAATCTTACCGATGAAACACTATTCTGCCTTTATAACTTCTGCCGGATTAACACGGGCCGTTTTTAGTATCTTAACTAAAATAACGACGACTGTAAATATAGTTATGACCAAAAAGATGCCGAGCCAGAATAACGGATTGTTGTAGTTGAAGCGGATAATCCAGTTTTTCAGTATTTCATCCGTGATCATCCACATAAGAGGGAAAACGAACAATGTCGCGATCAGTAGCAATCCAAGGTAGAGCTTCATGAATAGGTACGATATGTTTTTCAATGACGCTCCATTGATTTTACGGATGGCAACTTCTTTCTGCCTGCGTTCCGTGTCTTGCGAGATGGCTGCGTAAATGCCTAACAAAGTTATTATCAGACAAACTGCAGCAAAAAAAGTAAACACATTGCGGAGCATACGTTCTGTCGTTTGTATTCGGGTACATTCTTCTTTTAAAGTATATATTTCCGGCTGTATGCTTTCCGGGAGAAATTCTTTGACTGTTCGTTCAAGATAAGCTTTTCCTTCCTTTTCTTTTCCAGGCTGGAGGCGTACATAACAATTTCCTTGCTCTTGTAACAATCCGATTGCCAGGGAAGCAAAATAGTCAGATCCGTCGACGAAACGGATTAAGGAACTGGTGACTCCATTGATTTTGTATTCTTTGGGGTTATTATTCATCCGGACGATTTTATTTACCGGATTCTCTTCAATCGCCTTCATGAATGTTTCGTTGATCAACAGGCTTTGCTCGTCGAGGAGTAATGAACCTGCAACCGGTTTGAGATGAAGAAAAGAACCGACATTGGCCGAAGCATACAGAATACCTCCAAGTGTTTGTTTGTCTCCGTTTTCCCATGTATAACTATTTATTCGGGTATTGGGTAATTTATCATGAACTTCGAGTATATCTTCTATCATACTGTTTGCTTTCCATTTGGAAAGTAATACCGAATAGGTCGATTCCATACATTGGTAGTCGGTACGAACGAAAAATATTCTTTCTTTTTCTTCGTTATTGAGTGAGCTGAATAGCTGTTGTTCTCCGGCTTGGGTTTGAAGAGTTGCTGTTGCCGCCCCGGAAAGAAAGAAGAGGGCAATAAAATATTGAATACCTAATAAAGTATTTCGAACCCGGTGTCGGGAGAAGCGGATACCTTCTATCAGGGATATTCGGTCTAACCGGATACAAACGATTCCGCAGATGATGGCAGACAGAATGATACAGCATAATAGATATTCGACTATTTGACCGGACAGTGACAGGCTATCGAAATCTACTTGTATCCGGAAGAAAGAAAACTGAAATCCGGGAACTAATAACTCGACAAGGCATAATGCGAATATTGCGGTAAAGAGCAATGATAAACAAGATTCTGTGAAAAGTAGAAAAAATAGGTGTTTTTTGTCTTCTCCTATGCCTTTCCGGATACTGAACTCTTTTATCCGATTGTAAAAATTACCAGTTATAAAAGAAAAGTAATTCAGCAGTGACGATAGAAAGATCAACAGACCGATTAAAAAGATGAAGCCATAAAATAGTGTGTACCCTGTATTTTTATATTTAGTTTGTCCCAGCCGGAAAGCTCTGACCGACGAGGGATCTTTATCGAAAAGTAAAATCCTCAGATTTAAATCGCGTAGCTGTTTATCCAGATCATTCGGTTTGAAATCCGGAAGGGTGAGGGCATACGTATTACATCCTGTCCTTTCTTTGATTTGTTGTTCCAAAAATCCGTCGAGTACGGATAAGGTTAACGCTTCTATAGGTTCGTAGGGACTGATACTGTTGTTGGAAGGGAAGTTTTCAAATACCCCGCCAATGGTATAGGCTTTCTGATCCTGTCCGATTACTTTTTTACCGATAGGGTTTTCGTCTCCGTATATTTTGTTTGCAGCTGATTGGCTTAACAAAAGAGTGTTCGGCTGTTTATTGATAGCAGAGATATCTCCACGTACTAAATGTCTGTCAAATACGGTAATGAAATTCGTGTCTGTTTCCATTACATATAGTTGATAGGGGAGCGTTTTACTTTCTGATATTTCGAAAGATAAGTTTTCCGGATTATTATAGGCTGCTCTTGTGATACATTCAATCGTCGGAAATTGCTTGTTCTGGATATCTACTCCTAAAGATGCGGGAGTTCCGGATACAAGATGGCCATCATTCTGTACCAATACGATTTCTGCAATCCGTTTTTTATTTTTAAACTCATTATCTTCATTTATCCAATAGCGTATCAGGTAAGTACATAGTGCAAAGCAGAACAGGCCAACGGCGAGACCGGTGACGGAAATAAGTGTTTGCCCTTTATTTTTTAGCAGGTTGCGTAAAGCGACCGTAATGTAATGTTGTAGCATATATCTGTTTTTTTTATTCACTTTTTATTGACTCTGCCGGATTTGCTTGTGCTGCTTCTTTTACCTGCCGGAAGATGGATAACAGGACAATCATACAGGTGATGAAAAATACGGCAATGAAAGGCCATATAGTCAGAGTGATATGATTGGCATAGGTTTCCAGCCAGCGTTTCATCAGGATATATCCTAATGGGAGGGCAAAGAAGTTACTGATAATAACTAATATCAGATATCCCTTGAAGAACAGTTGCAGGATATGAGAGAAGGTGGCACCGTTTACTTTACGGATGGCGATCTCTTTTTTACGCTGCTGGGCTGATAAGCTGACCAACGAATAGATTCCGAAGGTGGAAATCAGGATACAGACGACTGCGATGATACTGAATACGCTGAAGATCACTTTTTCGGGGCGATTGAATTTGTCTACCAGGTCGGATAGTTTTATACACATATTCTGGCTGGTTACTCCATGAGTATTTAGTTTTTGTGTTACTTTTGAGATATGCTCCAATACTTCTTTTTTATGTTCCGGGATGTAGCGGATATAGAAATACTGAGCAGGAATATAGTCCGTTACATCTTTGTCCGTATGTAATCGGAAGAAGGTTCTCCCGACCGGATATTGCATAGGGGAATAAATATAATCTTCAATGATTCCGCATACTTTCCGGTTAGTAACGCCTTCTCTATTGTACATTGACCGTTGCAATAAATCGTTATATCCTAAATCTTTGAAACCTGTTTCATTGACAATGTAATCGTTCGGATTACTATCATCGATCCAGCTCCCTTGTTTTAAAGTCAGTTCAAAGAATGAAAAGAACTCTTTGCTGACAAGCATTACGCGGTCTTCCCTTTTGGGATCCGGATCGGTAGGGTCGAATGCAAAATGGGTAACGTAGGCACCGTACCAATCCCCTTGTTCTGTAAATATATTGGCATTCGTAGCGGTATAGCAAACATCGGTTATATACGGATGATTTTGCAATTCAGGCATTAATACTCTAATATCTTGTTCATAAGCATTTTCACCTCCCATATCGACCTGGATTACGTTTTCATAATTTAATCCCTTGCTCTTGGTCAATATAAAATTCAACTGTTGGAAAAGGATAAGTGAGGTAATGAAAAATAACGAGCCGATGAATATCTGACCGACAATTAATCCTCGCTTAAAGAATATGGGATTTGTTTTCATATTGCATAAGATATTCCGTATGGGAAGAAGGGTCAATAACCAGAAAACAAACATGCTCGTAATGAGTGATATGATAGCATTGAAGAATAAAGCAGACTTGTCGATGTGCCGCGATACACCTTCATAAATTCCGTAATGATTCCATGCCGTATAACTTTCATAATAAGGAAAGATAACCTCTATCAGGCAAAAAGCTAACAGATAAGCAATAGCCATCGGGAGGAATAGCTCGGTCCAACCTTTTAATAGCATATCTTTAGGAGATGCACCGATACATAGATAAGTTTTGTTTTTCGTTTGTTTGCGTTGTTGTTGACCGATAAATAGAACTAACAGGTTCATTAATGCACTTAGGAAAGCCATGAAGCCTGCTAAAGCCAGAATATGGATATTGCGTATTCTGTTTTCCAGTTCCGGATGGCAATATAAATGAACTTCCGGAAGTGTTCGTAAGTTGATCTTCCATTGGTCGATATTTTCTGTTCCCCATGGGTCTTCCGCATGACTTTTGTATGTAGCGAGTTTTTCTTTGATCTTACTGATATTTGCACCTTTCAATAAACGGACATATGTAGTGTTCCGCTTAACATGGCGTAAGGGTTGTACTTCGTCGATCAGCAAAAACTGGAATAGCAGGTCTGAATTATCCGGATAGTTTTTGATGACTCCCGCAACGACTGGGCGGGTTTGCTCACTCAGTTCGAACACTTTACCGACACAGTCGGTTGTTCCGAAAAACTTCTGTGCCATACTCTCGGTAAGGATAACAGCCGTACCGTCCGGATAAGTCCCTTTATAGGTTCCGGCGATGAAATCGGCTCTGAAAAAGTCGAAGAAGGAGTGATCGCAGACCAGACCATATACCTTCAGAGTACTGTTGTTATTCTTTATGCTATAACAGAGATTGCTGAAAGTACATACTTTTTCGATTTCCGGCACTAACTTCTTTATCTCTGCCAGGTCGTTGACATGTAACTGGTCCAGGTCGGCATCGGCACCCGTAGCTGTTTTATTGAGTCCGGCAGTGGTCAGGCAATAAAGCCGGTCTCCGCCCGGATGGAAGTTATCGAAATGGGTCTCCCACCACAGCCAGTATCCGCCCAGGACAAAAGCGGTGAAACCTATTGCCAGTCCGATGATGCTGATAACCGACTGGGTTTTATATTTGACTAATTCCCGAAAAGTAACTTTGAAGTAGTGCTGTGTTTTGTTGTGCATGATTTTATTCGCTTTTTATGACTTCTGCCGGGTTCGTTTCAGACGCTTTGAGAGTCTGGTAAAGTACGGTAGATATGATCAGGATAATTGTTAATAACAGAATGGTGATGTACATCCATAAATGGATGCTGATCCGGTAAGGATATTGTTCCAGCCAGCCGTGCATGAACAACCATGCCAAAGGAAGAGCTACCAGATTGGCAATGAGTGCGATCGACAGGTATTCCCGGACGAACATGCTGATAATAGTCCGTGAGGTAGCTCCCATAACTTTGCGGACAGCTACCTCTTTCCGTCGTTGGGCTATATTACCCGAGGATATGGAATAAAGTCCGAAGATGGATATGAGCGTGCAGAGTATTGCCAGTAAAGAGAATAGTTGCAGGCTTGCATCTTCCGACCGGCTTAACTCTTTCAGTACATCGTTTACTGTTGTAATTTCCGGTTGCTGGTCGTGGGGGAATGCATGTTTTTTATAGGCATTCCGGATCGCTTTGATGGCATTTTCTTCATTCCCCGGATTTACTTTAGCATAGTAAAAGTAGCTCTTCCATTGGGAAGGATTTAATATAATGATAACGGGAAGAATCGGATTTCTCAGGCTGGTAGACTGGAAATCTTTTACTAAACCGACAATTTCTACGTCTTGCTGTTGATTGTTCCAAAAGCTGAGTTTTTTACCGATCGGATCTGTATATCCCATGATACGTGCCGCTTCTTCGTTAATAAGTGCTTTAGAACTCATAAGACGTCTTGTACCTTTAACAAGATCAGTATCTTCCAGCTCCCGACCTTTTAATAAAGGTATTTGGAAAGTGGACAGAAAGTTTTTACTGACTTCCAGTATATGGAAATTAACTTTAGTATTCGGGCTTTCCCCTTCCCACTCTGCTTCTATTAATGAGTAAGGCTCATGCATAATGGAGAAAAATGTGGCTATTACCAGTTCTTTAATGATGGGAAGGGAGGCAATTTCACGTGCAGTTCCTTCTCTGTCGTCATTTAACATGGTGATTTGTATCAAACCTTCTTTTTCGAACCCGAGATTCTTGTTTTTCATCAAAGAGGTTTGTTTGAGCAGGATGAAAGCGCACATCAGAAAAAATACGCAGATACCCAGTTGGGTTGTCATTGCTATTTTGCGGAACCAACTTTTCCGATGAGGCGCAACCCCTCCGGATACTAACAGTTGGGAGGTTCGGATAAACCGCAGAGACAGCGGGAGTGAGATCAAAATAGTTATTATCCAACTAAACAGTGAGATTTTTATCATATCCGCATATAAATCCTTATTTCCGATTGCTGTATGAAAAACATGTCTGAACAAAGGTGATGTGACCTCCATTAAACTCCATGCCAGTAAAGTCGCAATGAATATCATCAATGAATATTCCAATAATAAGAGGCAGATCAAATCTTTTTTTCCTGCTCCGATTGCACTGCGCAGCTTCATTTCCCGAATTCGTATATAAGTCCGGTTGATCTGTAGATTGATAAAGTTGAAAAATACACAGAGTAACAATAGAAATCCGGTTATTGCAAAAGTCCGTATATAAGTAAGGTTAAAAGATAGTTCGGTACCGAACGTATGCCGTACGTCTGTGATAGGAATTAACTTCAAAAAGATAGTTTCATTGTATTTATGGGTAGAGGTGTAGTCTGTTATCTTTTTTTCGAATGCGTCGATATGCGTGTTTTTATCTAGTAACAGATATATTTTAGTATTTAGATACATCCATTGATTTGCTTCCGGTATCTCTTGTTCTGCCTTCCGTGCATGCCGGTCCAGTTCGAAAGCTTCTCCGGCAAACATGGAGTTGTCGGGTGTATCTTCCAGTACAGAAACAATTCTGAGGCTTTTCTCATAGGCATTACTCAATACTTGATCCTGTGCCTTTTCCGGGGTACCGAACAATTTGACTGCAAAAGAACGGGTTATCGCAATATCGTTTAATGATTGCAATATATTGTCCTGTCTCCCGCAAATCACTTTTAGTGGGAAGAATGAGAAGAAATTTTCGTCGATAAAGACTTCGTCGGGATTAGGCACACGCTTTTCATTGTAGGAAAAATCAGATGCGTACTTCCCGTATATTTGAGTAGTCTCTATTACTTCCGGGAAATCCTGTTTTAACCTTCTTGCCAGTATAAGAGGTAACTGCTCTGTTTTCTTACCGGTCTGTTTGTCTACCCCATAGAGCATGTATATCTGTTTGGATCGGGGATAAAAACCGTCGTATGAAGTTTCATATTTCAGCCAGTTGATCCCATATGCAAAACATACCAATCCGATTGCCAATCCGGCAATACTGATGACGGTCTGCAATTTGTATTTGAAAAAATTACGTATGGCTATAATGATATAGTGTTTCAACATGGCTGATGACTGTTTTTAGTAGTTTATTTTGTTATTCGCTTTTTATGACTTCTGCCGGATTTGTTTCTGATGCTTTTAATGTCTGATAGAGAACGGTACAGATAATCAAAGCACTTGTTACTAATAATACGATACCATACATCCAGAAACCGATATTGATGCGATAAGGATATTGCTCCAGCCATCCGTGCATAAACAGCCAGGCTAGTGGGAGGGCAATGACGTTGGCAATGACTACGATTGTCAGATACTCTTTGAAGAACATGCTGATAATTGTTTTTGACGAGGCACCCATCACTTTGCGCACGGCTACTTCTTTTCTGCGTTGTGCAATGTTGCTGGATGAGACGGAATAGATTCCGAAGATAGAGATCAAAGTACAGAGTATCGCCAGTAAAGAGAATAGCTGTAGGCTGGCATCTTCCGACTGATTCAACTGGTTGAAAACATCTGTCATTGTCTGTATTTGGGGAACTGTATCTCCTTCTTCTTTGTGTTTTTCGAAAACTGTCCGTATGGCTTTAATGGCAGCTTGTTCATTTTGGGGTTTTACACGGGCGTAATAGTAGTAACTATTCCATTTACTTCCGTCGAGTGTGATAATCATCGGGAGTATCGGGTTGCGCAGACTGGCCGCCTGGAAGTTTTTGACGACGCCTACTATTTCTATCTCTTTTTGTCCCCTTTTTCCGTCATGGTAAATGACGCCGTTCCAGATACTGATCTTTTTTCCGATCGGGTTGTCCATTCCCATGATCCGGGCTGCTTCTTCATTGATGACGGCAGTGTTGCCCGGCGTGGTCCAGTCTTCCGGGTCCGAATTACCTTCGTCTATAAAATTACCTTTTAATAATGTGATTTTGAATGCATCCAAAAAATTGCTTCCTACTTTGATTACCTGGAAATTCGGATTGAAATCGTCCGGCTTTCCTTCCCAATGCACTTCATTCTGTGTATAAGGTTCGTGGGTGATAGAAAAGATGCTGCATTCAACAAATTCATCGATTATCGAAAGAGTAGCCAGTTCGTGGGTGATTCCGGAACGGTCACGATAATTCATTGTGATATGAATCAGCCCCTCTTTCTGGAATCCCAGGTCCTTATGCTTCATTAATGAGATTTGCCGAAGCATGATAAAGGTACTCATCAGGAAGAATACGCAGATTCCGAGCTGAATGGTCATGCTGACTTTTCGGAACGAACCTTTCCGGTTGGCAGAAATACCTCCGGACAACATGAGTGAAGATGTTCGTATGAAACGCAGTAATAGTGGGAATGAGACAAAGAGCAATACCGACCAGCTGACTAAAGTTGTAATAATAAGGCTTATATAGAAATCATGGTTGGCTATCTTCGTATCGAAGGTTTTACAGAACAGTGAAGAACTGAGTTCCAGCAGACAAAAGGCCAGAACAAAGGCTATACCTGTCTGTAATGTGAGTTCAGTCAATAGTTGTATAATCAGTTCCCGTTTACCGGCACCTATCGAATTTCGGAGTCTTATTTCTTTCATACGCTGATAGATACGGTTCAGGAGAAGATTGACGAAATTGAAGAATACGCACAACAACAACAGGATGGTCGTTATGGCAAAAGTGCGGATGTAGGACAGGTTGAACGATAACTCGCTTCCGAATGTGTGTCGCATATCTGTTAGCGGAATCATCTTTATCGCAAGAGTATTCAGATAGTTGTTTTTCTCCAGATAAGTTTGTAGCTTCTTTTTGAATATATCCGCACTGGCTTGATCTTCCAACAGCAGATAAATTTCATTTTCAAATTGACTCCATTGTCTGTCTTCCGATATTCTGTCTGTCATTTCAGTGGTAAACTTATCCAATTCGAAGACATTCTGTTTAAATGCGGAATTAGCAGGTGCATCTTCTACTACCGCCACGATGGTGAGTGTTTCCCGGTATCCGTTTTTCATCACTTTTCCGATTGCATCTTCCGGACTTTTAAAATATTTGAGGGCGAAAGAGCGGGTTATGACTATTTCATCCAGCGAATGCAACAGATTCGTCTGCCGACCGCTAAGAACTTTCCTGGGGAAAAGGGTAAAGAAATTGTTGTCGATAAATATTTCCTTCGGATCTTCCAATGTCTGGTCGTTATATTTGAAGGTGGAACCGAAATTCCCGTATACCAGTGCAGTCTCTTTTATCTCCGGAAAATCTTGTTTGAGTTTACGGGCCAGAACGAGTGGCAATTTTCTCTCTTTTTTCCCGGTTTGTTTGTTGATGCCGTAGAGCGTGTACATTTGTTTGGACTTCGGATAAAAACCGTCGTAGGAAGTTTCGTATTCCAACCATTTCATTCCGTAGGTGAAACAGACAAGTCCAACCGCCAGTCCGATAACGCTGATAAGGGTCTGTAATTTGTATTTGACAAAATTACGTGAAGCGATAGTGATATAATGTCGTATCATGGTTTAGAATTAAATTTTGTTCTTTAAATTATATTTGATGATATCCCGGCCTCCTTCTCCGTTGGGAGATAAAGCTAACAAGTATTCGCCGGACTTCTCTGTGGCAATCTTTCGCAAATTACGGTCTGCCTGCAACACCGCTTTTTGTTTCCCTTCCCAGTCGAATACATAGATGACCGAATTGCCGGTAAAGTTTGTCGATCCGTCGAACAGACAGAATACATATTTGTCTGAACTACAGATATCGATAAAGCATTTTTTACTCTGTTCGGCATCCAGATATTTATTGGTTATGTCAGGAACCGGTATTGTATAATAATCGGCAAAAGAGACCGAAGCTGTCATATCACAATTCAGATCATAGAAATTGATACCGTCGATAAAACGTAAGGCTGCGACGATTACTCCTTTTTCTTCGTTGATAACCAGGTCGCTGGCGTATGCTTTTCTCTGGACATCGTCAGGCATCGGAACCGTGATCCGGGGATAACCCGGAACAGCATATTGCCCTGTTGTTTTATTGGAAGAGAAGAAAACCTGCGGTTTACCCGGATTGAATGAAACGGCATATAGTTCTTTGAACGTGATGCAACAGTTTGTACAGATATTCCCGGAAATGAAGTTTGTCATAGATATAAGGTCTGCAGAGACAGTAGGAGAAGTCTGTGTCTGATCCAGGTCTATGCGTTTCAATTGATGTGAATCATTATCCCAGATGGAGATCCTGTTCTTGTTGTTGGCATAGTCATATTTGGTAAAAGACGGATAAGCAATAGAGAACGTATCTTTCTCTCTCGGTTCGATCTGATAAAGTGAGAAATCATTTTTATTTCTCACTTGCAGGAGTGTGTCGCTGTAATAGTCCAGAAAAGCATAGTAATCGTTGGTAATCGCTATATCGTAGTAGTTATGTATCCCATTTCCGGCAAAAACAACCTCGCCGTACAGTTCGCCAGTGATCTCCGTACCGGCTTTATATGTTTTTATGCCTCCTTGGCTTTTCTGTTTGTTACAGGATACCAATAGGGAAAGACAGGCGAGTAAATATAAGAACTGTTTCATATCTGTATTATTTTATTGTTATTCGGAACGGATAATGTCTGCCGGATTTGTACGGGACGCTTTTTGTATTTGCCAGATCAGAGTGAGGAATGAAATACCTCCGGTCAAAAGGATCGCAATGGCAAAAATCCACCAGGCGATATTGGCTTTGTAGGCAAAATCGACCATGTATAAAGTGATGGCCAGCCAGGATAAAGGCAAACCGACCAGGCAAGCTATTCCATATAATTGACTGTATTTGATAAATAACATTTGCCATATAGCTTTAGTCGTCGCTCCGTTTATTTTCCGAATCGATATCTCATGAAACCGCTGTTGTATATCGAACAGGGATAAACTGAACAAGCCCATAGCAGAAATCAATATGGCTATAATCGCGAAAAGAGAGGCGACACTGACCAATTGCTTATCCTCCTTGTAAATAGACAACACTTCATCTTTTAAAAATGTATAAGGGAGTTCATTACCACATGACTCGTTGTATATTTTTCGAAGAAAGTCGATTGCTTCCTGTTTTTTATCCGGAACGATACTGACTAATAGACCGGATGAAAAACCTTCTTTATAATAAAAGAAAATCATCGGTTCATAGCCTTTAGACAAATGTTGTGTACAAATGTCTTTAATAACTCCGATAACCTGATACCTGGGAGCCGGTTGCTCTTTCGTTTGCGGACTGTAAACAAGCAGGTGGTCCAGAATGACTGGTGTTTCATCGATATCTGTAATACCCAGTTCTCTTTTTGCCGATTCATTGATAACAATCGAAAGATCCATATCATTATCGATGGAGTCATTCCATAGCCGTCCTTCAATTGCCTCTATCCCCAGAATACGGAAGAAATTTTGATTGCTTACCTGGGTTTCTATACTTGTCCATTCTTTTCCCGGAATATGTGCCCAGCAATTTTGCCCTAAACGACTGATCGGACCGGGAGAATAACTGTGCAGCTTGATGAGCGATGGGGTATTTTTCAGGTTTCTGTCCAGTTGTCGAACAATCAGATTGTATTTATTCCACATGCTCATATCGCTACCCCGTGGTCCTTCTATAGGTGAAATTTTGATAATGTTATCTGTTTCATATCCAAGATCGGTATTCAGCATAAAGTTTAACTGACGGATGGAATAGATAGATACGATGGTTAAAGCCAGTGTGATAATATATTGTAAACAAAGGAATACTTTTCTGGACATAGTAGATTCTCCGCCTCTCCCGATCTTTTTCAAAGAAGTGACCGGCGAAGAATAATTATATTGGAAGAAGGGATATAGGGCTGTGATAAAAGGCAACAGGAACAGAATCCCAACAGAAAGGCTGGCGTCAAATAAGAAATGCGAAGGAATCCGGATCATTAGAAAAGTATTGACCAGCAACGTCCCTGTTTCTATGAATGCCCATGCCAGAAATAAAGCTACGAGAGTCATACATAAGTTTTCAGCATACAATTGAACGGCCACTTGCCGGATATTTGCTCCGAATACTTTTTTCATACCGAATTCACGTGCCCGTTTCTGGATCAATACCGTGTAGACATTGATAAAATTGAATAATCCTACCAGCATGATCAATACGGCAATAGCTATCAGAATAAGTACGTGCGTATAATTCCCTACCAACCGTTTATCCAGGTATGTGACTACCTGCTGATCGAAATATAGCTTCTGTAAAGGGTAAAAGCAGATGCGCAGGCGGTTGGTGAAATTGAACATTTTACGGAATGCTTCGTATTCCTTGTTGACAGAGGCTGCAGAATGCCCCTTATGTAATTTGACAAGAGAATTGGGCATTGAATATTTTCTGTAGTTGGCCGATTCATTCGATATCAGCAGGTCGAAAGGCATGGAAAATCGGGTGTCCGGTTTACCCATAACGGCAACGACGGTTACCATCTCTCCCATCGAGGTGGTGATTTGTTGACCGATCGGATCTTCCTTCCCGAAAACTAATCGGGATAGGTCTTCCGAGATTATTGCGTCTTGCGGATTCTCTAATAATTTATTCCGGGACGTTTTTAGTATGGGGATCGGTACTATTTTCAGATAATTCGTGTCTGCGGCTAAAGAGGCAACATTGTACAGTTTATTATCGACTGTAATCTGATCTTTGTCACTCTGGAATAATGTAGATACAATTTCCACAGCCGGATCTTCCAATGGGCTTGGGGTATATCCATATTCAGGTAACAGACCGTAGAGTCTTTTCTGGTGTGATACTTCATCTTCCATCACTGTATAGCAAACCCTGTCTATTTCAGGAATAAAATGATCGGTCGTCATTTCTCCGTAGACATACCGGAATATCAATATACAACAGGCCAGGCTGAGTGCCAGTCCCAGTATATTGATTGCCGTATAAAGCCGGAATCGGAGGAGGGTTCGTATTGCTAACAGGATGATTTTCATTTTTATTTATTCTGATTTAACAACTTCTGCCGGATTTTGATTGGCTGCTTTCCAGATCCGCCAACCGGTACATGTGATAATGAGCAAGGCTAGTACCAGCCATATGGCCGGATAAATCCAGAAATCGATACTTGTCTGGAGTACATAGCCTTCTATCCAGGGCTTCATGATGAGGTAACCGACGGGGAATGCGATGACGGATGCGATCACTAACAAGAACATGTATTTCAATAGGAACGTTTTCACGATATGACTGGTTTCCGCTCCGTTCACTTTGCGTATGGCTATTTCTTTCCTGCGTTTTTCACAGTCGAGGGTGACGAGTGAGAAAACACCGAACAGAGAGATCAATACACAAACCAGGGTAACGAAATCTAACATCATCAGCAATGCGTTTTCCGATTTGAGGAATTTCTCATATTCTTCTTCCATAGATATTATGTTATAATGGATTATGTTTGGATTCATCTGTTTGATCAGTTGCTCGATCCGTTTCTTACAAGAGCTCCAGTCGCAATTCTGATATTGAAAGATAATATCGGAGGATACGAATGAACCGTCATCCAGAGTAAACATCATCGGTTTGGTAGGAATAGTAGGCGGTGCAATATAGAAATCTTTGACGATACCTGTGATTACTTTTTTCTGAAAACCCTTACCGATAGGATCATTCATATTCATCTGTAAGGCTGCTGTCTCATTTATTATCATACTTTTATCATCTGAAGGGAATGTCCCTTTCAGCAACTGCAGACCGTAAAACTTAAAGTAGTCTTCGTTGCAGTCTATGATTTCTAAAGTGACAGTAGAGGTCGAATCTGTTTTTCCTTCCCATTCATTGATTGTTTGGTAAGCGCGGGCATTACGCGGAAGTAGTCCGGGTAAGTTAGCCGGAACGATCGTTGCAATATAGGGATTTTTAGCCAGTTCGTCTTTAAGACCGTCAATTGGCGGATAAACCTGGATTGTTCCGCGATTTGCACGTTCGATCCCCAGATCCGTATGATTCAAATAATGTATCTGTTTCATCAGGATAGTAGAGCAGAAGATAAAACCGATACTGATAATCAGTTGCAATACCATACTGACTTTCTGAAAAGAGTTTTGCCCTTTTCCGTTTGATGAACCTTTTAGGGCTGCATTCAGACTTTTCTTTCGGGAGTAGTAGATCGGATATAATGACAAAATGAATGAAAAGGCTGCTACAATGCCGGAATAACTGAGTGCTTCCAGGTAAATACTTGTCTTATCCGATTTAATATCCGACAACTCCTTAAAAGTCGGGATTACCAGTTCCAGTAGGATCAGTCCGAAAAATATTGCAAAAACCAGAGTGATCAAATACTCGGTAGAAAATAACATCAGTAATTCACGATTGGACGAACCGTTTACTTTGCGTAGAGCTATTTCTCTGTCACGCATGCGAATACGGGTGATAAACAGGGTTAGATAGTTGAATAGCGAACAGAGTATGACTAATCCGCCAGCCAGGGCGAAAAGCCGGATATGTTCATATTTAACTGTTACTCCCTGGTTTGGACGGTCATACCGCATGGCTGTAATAGGGGTCGCTACACTTTTCTTTACTACGATCGAGTTCTCCGTTTCATAGGTATGTTCATATAACTTTTGGATAAATTTCTGTGCGTCGACCCCTTTTTTCAGTTTTATAAAAGTCTGGCACATACTGGCATGCCATTGCGACCGGTTATCTCCCGGCGAAAAATTGCCGACAATTTCGTATGGAATGTTAGAATGACGGCTCCAGGATTGGATAATAGCACATATCTTCTTTTTCTCTCCATATAGCTCCAGTTCCTGTCCAAGTGGATTTTCCGTTCCGAAAAGCTGTTGTGCGAGTCTTTCGGTAATGGCTATTTCATTGCTGTTTTCTGTAAGGAAGTTATGATTCCCGTTTGTTATTTTTAGTTTGAACATATGCATGGCTGCCGAGTCAATGTCCATTTTAAAAGACTGATATTCCGTACCTTTATATCTGACTGTCGTTCCCCAGGCTTGCATGTTGCAGGCATCTTCTATTTCAGGGAAAGTTGCTTTCAGGTAACCTGCCAGCGGATAAGGAGTAATTTCGGATAGGCCGTTATTGGTGGTCTTTGATTCAGGTCTTACCAGATAGATCCTGTCGGCACCGTCATGGAAGGTATCGTAAGTCTGCTCGTAACGTATCCATAAGGTAGACAGGGCAAAACAGGTAAAACCGATAGCCAGTCCGATGATGCTGATAACGGATTGCGATTTGTATTTTATCAGGTTGCGTATCGCCAGTTTGATATAATGTCGTAGCATATTCATAATATTTCTGTTTATTCGGATTTAATAACTTCTGCCGGGTTGATCCGGGCTATTCTCCAAAGCTGCCATATTATCGTGAAGGCAACGATTGCTGCCATAAGCAGGAATATCAGGATAAAAGGTAGAATACCGATGGAGATTCTCTCAGCATAACTTTCCAACCACGATTTTAGTAACAATATCAATATGGGAAAAGCAATGCATGCAGAAATAAACAATTGCAACAGGTTGCTTTTGCAAAACATATGAACAATTGTAGCAGGTGTCGCTCCATTGATCTTACGGATGGCTACTTCCTTTTTCCTTCTGTCGGTAGATAAAGTAACCGATGCGTATATTCCCAGTAGGCTGATGATAATAGATATTATGGAAAATATGGTTGTCAGTTTGAATATGTTCTGTTCTCTACTCACATAAAAACCGGAATCATCTTTCATGGAGAAAATATAAGTAGGAGTGGCTTGATTGACATATTTGGATAGTTCGGCTTTCATGATCTCCGAAAATTCCTTCCTATATTCAGGCTTGATTTTTACTAAGCAGCTCATGTTAAGACTGTTCTCAGGGAATGGCATATAAATACAGGGAAGAACCGGGCGGGTATTCATTTCATACCGATTATTTATAAAATCTGAAACGATTCCGACCACCTGAAAGTTACTCATTTCCGCACCCCAATATCTCACATTTATTTGCATGCCGATAGGATTTCGATTGAATAACCGTGCAAAAGATTCGTTGACAACCGCTTTGTCTGTTTCTTCTGAGCTATATAGACGTCCGTCCCGTAATTTTTGGTTGACAAGTTCAAAGAAAGATGGATCGGTATAGATATGGCCCATGGTGCTTTTCGCTACCTCATCACTGATCCCTTCCCACGAAAAACTTCCTTCTCTCAACTGCCAGGCTCCGGAAAATCCCATTCCGTTACGACAAACGATTTCGACTTTTGGGTCTTGCCGTAATTTTTGTAGTATTTCCGGACGGTGGGGAGTTAGCTTATCTCCGTTGAGAGATACGTCGAATGTTGAGGTTTTGTCGGTTTCACTCAGTCCGTTCGTCAGCCGGTATTCAATCAGATCGCTTTGTTGTTTGACAAACCAGGTCGTTCCCAGGAACAGGAAGCAGATAACGAGTTGTATGGATATGAATATATTCCGTAAAACACTATGGCGACGTATGATCTGATTACTGAACAGACTTTGTATAAGGGATATCTTACCCAGATTATGAATAACGATCAGACACAGAAGCGCAATACCACCTAAACCGATAATGCTGTATTGGGTAAGAAGTTGTACTACGTAACTATTGTCTATTGAAAAATCAGGATTAAGACTGTTAATATGTGGAATGACCAGTTCTGCAATAGCGAAGCTACAAGTACAGGCTATCAGAAAGGCGATGGAAGCTTCAATGAAAAGCAGATAGAATATAGAACACTTTGTCGCTCCGTTCACTTGACGGATGCCGCATTCCTTGATCCTGTTCATCATCCGTCCGATGATGAACAGTACATAATTAAAGAGAGCTGTCAGTAGTACCAGCAGTCCGATAATAAAGAAAATAGTTCCTGAGTCAGAAAAGAAATTTCTTTTGTAGAGCGTATTACGCTTCGTCAGTGGTTTTAACTGGACAATAGATTCTGCAATTTCATTTTTATTTTTAGGATATTTCAACGTGCTTTTTTTAAGCTTTTCGTTTAGCTTGTCGATATTTATACCCGGTTTGATTTTTACGAATGAATTGAATCCGTCGTAATAGGTATAACTATCGGGAGAACAGATTGCTTCATTTGTTGTATTCAGTTCGATACCGCTGTATCTTTCCAGATCACTTTGCTTTGGAAAGTTTTCGATCACTCCCCGGATGGTAAATACTTTTTGGGTATCGTCAAAATCATTAATATCGGTGAAGGTTTTACCAATAACATCCGTTGTTCCGAATAATCTATTGGCGGTCTTCTCTGTAACTAGGATAGCATCGGGTGTCTGATCTATTTCATTGGGGTTTCCATTGATTAGCCGTATATTGAAAAAGTCCAGAAAATGATGGTCGGCAAAGACAAACAACTCTTTGAAATAATTGGCTGTACCATCCGTCTTTCTGATTTCGCATAACTTTTCCGTGTAGGGTTGTAATTGGCTGTAAGCGGTAGCCGATTCTATTTCAGGAAACTCCTTTGCGAGCATAGCAGAGGCAAAAGGTGAATAACTTGTCTGTGAACCTTTCTCTGTTTCTGTAAAAACGATGCATATTCTTTCTACCTCTTTGATGCTGTGATTCCAGTTTAAGTCAACTCTTAACGTATAGGAACAGATGGCGAAACAGCAGACACCAACCGCTAACCCGATGATACTGATTAGCGATTGCGTCTTATATTTCAGTAGGTTGCGTATGCCCAGTTTGATATGGTGTTGTATCATATTCATATATGTAGGTTGTATTATTCAAATTTAATAACTTCTGCCGGATTTTTACTTGCAGCCTTCCATATTCGCCAATATATGCAAGTGACTGTGATCATGACAAGAGATATAAATAATATCAGGTAGATCCAGAAAGGGATTGTTGTTTGTATAACATAGTTTTCCAACCATGCTTTCATGATCAGGTAACTGACAGGTAACGCGATGGCTGCTGCTACACAAAGTAATAATAAGTATTCTTTGAAGAACATGCGGACGATTATTCCGACCGACGCTCCGTTCACTTTACGGATAGCAATCTCTTTCCGGCGTTGTTCGCAGTTAAGAGTGACCAGCGAGAAAATGCCGAAAACGGAGATAAGGATACAGACAATGGATACAAAGTCGAGTAACTTGATCAGGGCATTTTCCGATTGCAGGAACTTATTGAACTCTTCTTCTGTATTATTTAATCCGTAGAAAGTGAATTCCGGGTGTTTCTCTTTGATCAACGCCTCGATCCGCCGTTTGCATTCTTGCCATTGCCCTTCACGGAAAATGAAAAGGAGATTGCCACTGGAGTTAATAGACCAGAACAGTTCTTGTACTGTAAATACCACCGGTTTCACGGGGATAGTAGGCGAATCTTTACAGAAATCGCGTATTACACCGATAATCTGTGCCCGGGTAGAGTCGCTATTGAGGAAAGATTTTCCGATCGGATCTGCCCAGCCAAACAGACGGGCGGCCGTTTCGTTGATCATCACTTTCTCTTTCTGGTCGTCATCCCTTAACATAGTACCTTTCAGTAGCTTCAGATTATAATAATTACATATTTCTTCACCGCTGGCAATCGTCTCCAAAAGTACTTCATCGGCAGATGCAGGCTTATCATCCCATTCTTTCACCGGTATATAGCTTGCTCCGTTTTGGGGAATGAAAGAGTTGTGATTACCCGAAAGGATTTCGGTAATCATGGGGATTTGCTTAAGTTCTTCCCGCAGGCTGGCTTCGGACGATTTGGCACTGAATGTGATGGAGGCTCTTCCTACCCGTTCCACTATACGGTCGGTATGTGATAAGTAATGTATCTGTTTGATCATTACAAGCGTGCAGAAGATGAATCCGATACTGATAATAAACTGTAAGACCAGGAAGAATTTCTGGAAATAATTCTTCCCTTTCCCTTTTTCCGTTCCTTTTATTGCTGCATTCAGCGATTGGCGGCGGAAATAATGGATAGGAAGCAGAGAAATAAGGAACGACAGTAATGCTACGAAAAGGGAATAGCCGATAGCTTCCAGGTAGATTCCGTTTGTCGTCGTTTTTATTTCGGATAATTCCCGGAAAGTGGGTAGTATCAGTTCTATCAGTAACATCCCGATAAATATAGCAGTCAATAGCGTTAATACATATTCTATAGAAAATAACTCCATCAGATGTTTATCGGAAGAGCCGCATACTTTGCGTAAGGCTATTTCCTTTCCGCGCATCCGTATCCGGCTGACGAACAGAGTCAGGTAATTGAACAGCGAACAAAGGATGACCAGACCGCCCGACAAGGCAAACAACAGGATGTGATTGAATTTGATGGTCGCTTCCCGGATGGGATGGTTGTATCGCATCTGTATGATCGGGGTCAGTACGAAATGTTCCAGTTTGGCGTTATCTTTTTCAATAGTATGCCCATATATCTTTTTACGGAAAGCCTTGATGTCCGCCTCTTTCCTTAGCTTAATAAAAGTCGTCCATCCGCAGGCGTACCAGACCGGGATCGTATAATTGGCTCTTACTATTTCAAAAGGCATGTTTGTATGAGGCTCCCAGGCTTTGACCACTGCACAAATGGGACTTTCCTGGCCGTATATGCTTAGTTCTTTCCCTATCGGGTTCTCTTTTCCGAATAGTTTTCCGGCAAGTTCTTCTGTGATGGCTATTTCTTTACTGCCGTTAACAAGGAAATTGGTATTTCCGCTAACCAACCGGATCGGGAATATTTTCATGGAGGCGGAATCCATCTGGATCTCATAAGATTGGTAAGTGATCCCTTTGTATTTGAATTCCATTTTACTGTCCGACACGTTACAAGCTTGTTCTATTTCGGGAAATGTTTCCTGTAGATAGGCTGCCAGGGGGGAAGGGGTGACTGTGCCTAAACCCTCGTTACTGTTTTTGTCTTCGTTGCGGACCAGGAAAATGCGTTCCGCTTCCTCGTGAAAGTTCTCGTAGGTCATTTCGTGCCTGATCCACAGAGTTGCCAGTGCAAAACAGGTAAAACCCATCGCCAGGCCGATAATGCTGACGATCGATTGGGTTTTATATTTTAAAAGATTGCGTATTGCAATCAGTAAGTAGTGTTTTAACATGAGCGCACTGTTATAATTACATTTGAAAATACAAAAGACGTGCCAAAGGGATAAGTGGTTAGTAATACGTGTGTTATGCTTTGTTTGGATCTAACGGTGGTGTGTGTATCCGCACGAATTGCGTTCGTTTACGCACGGTAGGGGAATTTTGCTATAAAAAAAGTGAAGCTACTTGGTTATATTTTATAGTTTTGTGGTCTGTAACTCTATAAAATATGCAGATACCTACGTTTCGATACCTGTTTTTAGCTGTATTTGGCTTGCTTACTTCTTTAAGTATGCAGGCACAGTTTCTTGATTACGGTTCTGATCCGGCACGCTTCAAATGGAACATCGTTAAATTGCCTCATTATAATCTGGTCTATCCGCAGGGAAACGATTCGATGGCTTATAAATATGCACTCTATCTGGAGAATGCTTATCCGCATTTGCAGAAAACGATAGGTATCGGCATGCAGAAAAAGTTTCCGGTGATCCTTCACCCGGCTAATATGTCGTCCAACGGATTGGTATCGTGGGCACCGCGCCGTATGGAGCTGATTACGACACCTTCCTCTAAACTCGACGGGGTAAGCTGGGATAAACACCTCGTGCTGCATGAGTCGCGCCATGTCCTTCAGACCAGCAAGGTTATGCGGGGCTGGTTTAAACCGTTATATTATGTGATAGGCGAACAGGCTGCCGGTGTGGCTGCTTTTTTCATGCCGAGCTGGTTTCTGGAGGGCGACGCTGTCGGAACGGAGACTTCCATGTCGAACGGCGGGAGAGGGCGGTTGCCGGAATTCAGTATGCCTTACCGTGCCCAAATGCTGGGAGAAGGTAAGAATTATTCGTTCGATAAATGGTACCTGGGTTCTTATAAGGATTATACCGGCGATTATTATGCGTTGGGGTATAATCTGACTTCTTTTGCCCGTCACCGTTTCGGAGCGGATATCTGGGATAAGACTACCACCCGTTATGTGAACCGTTTCTTTGCGATCCCGATGTTCAGCAATGCTTTCAAGCATAATGCAGGAATCAGTATCGACGGACTGTATAATGAAACATTCGACTTTTTGCGTAAAGAGTGGGAAAAGATGGATACGGCGGCTGTCACGCCTGCTTTCCTTTCTCCGGCATCCGGGATGTACACCTCCTACCGTTATCCGCAGGCCGTGAACGATTCGACGGTCATTGCCGTTAAATCGGGAATACAGGATATTAATTCGCTGGTATCGGTAACGAACGGGAAAGAGAAGCGGCTATGTTACCTCGGTACGATCAATAGCCGTCTGAACCTGGCGGGCAATCGGTTATACTGGACGGAGGTCGTTCCCGGACTCCGCTGGACACATGAAAACTATTCCGTTATCAAACAGTATGACCTGGAGACCGGGCGGCTGACGACACTCACTCCCCGCCAACGTTATCTGGCTCCGGCTATCGATAAGGATAATCGTACAGCGGCTGTTTCCCGTTTTACGGTAAGCGGTGAAAACCAGTTGGTGCTGGTCGATCTGGCAACAGGGAAGGAACAACGTTATTTTACAGTGCCTGATAATGCCTTTTTGAAAGAACTGACTTTTGGTGATGATGGAAAAATAACTGCTGTGGCAGTTACCGATACCGGGATAAGCTTGTTACAACTGGATACGCAAACCGGTGCATGGAGCGAGTTGCTGGCAACTACCTCTGTGAATATCACAGCACCGTTCTGGAGTGGCGGTAAGCTGTATTTTGAATCGGGGGCAAACGGAACCAATAATATCTATTCCCTGAACCTGCCGGATACAACCGTCTACCGGTTGACATCTGCCCGCTTTGGGGCGTTCGATCCTGCTTTTTCTCCCGGCAAAGACAAACTTCTCTATTCGGATTATCAGGCAGAGGGATACCGTATCGGTTCGTTGCCGGTCGATAGCCTGAAAGCTGAAAAGGCTGATCTGGGAGAGCCTTTTCATTCTCCGCTGGTCGCTTCGTTGGCGCAGCAGGAACAGTTCAATCTCGATTCTGCTGAACTGACCCCCATTGAATTTGCTCCCCGCCCTTACCGGAAGGGATTACATACGTTCAAACTTCACAGCTGGGCTCCTTTCTATTATGATGTGGCAGAGGCTATGAATACAGGTGCCGACGATTTGAGTACGATCGTGAAACCCGGTGTTATGGTCTTGTCACAAAATACGTTGAATACAGCCATTATGCAGGCGGGATGGTATTATCGCAAAGGCGAACATCACGGTAAGTTGTCATTTACCTACAAAGGCTGGTTCCCGGTTATCGATATAGCCGCCGACTATGGCGGAAAGGCATTCGATGTAACCTGGATGACCAACGACAAAGGAAAAGAGGTTGCGCAGGCCAAAACAGTGAAGCGGACGTTGCTGGAAGCCGAAGCACGTGTCTATCTTCCTTTCAATTTGACCCGCAACCATTATATACGTGGAATACAACCGGCTGTTGCATACTATTTTACAAACGACAAGTACCAGCAATACGAAAGCCGTACATATAGCAATTTCCAATATATCCTGCCGGAAGTGTTGTTTTACAGTTACCGTAAGAAAGCATTGCGTGATATTCTTCCCCGATGGGGATATCAGTTGCGTCTGCAATACCTGCAATCTCCTTTTAACAAAGAGAATTACGGAAGCCTGTATGCAGGGCGCCTTACTACTTACTGGCCCGGCATCCTGCGTAACCACGGGTTGATGCTACGGGTAGGATATCAATATCAGAGTGTGGACAATAAAACGTTGTATTTGCCGAAGCACCTGATCGAAAAGCCTCGTGGATATGATTTTATGTATCAGACCCGGCAGCAGATTGCCTTTAAAGCGGATTATGCTTTTTCTATCTTTTCTCCGGACCTTAGTCTGGGACAACTGGCTTATATCCGGCGTTTGCGTGCCAATCTGTTTTACGACCTCAACCGTAACCAGGCAGCGAAAGGGCGTGACTGGACGACACAGAGTTCTTTCGGTACTGACCTGATATTCGACTGGAATGTTTTCCGGATGAGCTTCCCGTTAACTACCGGTGTACGCTTGATACAGCCGATCGATTACGGTAAATTCCAGGCCGAGGCGTTGTTCTCCATTACATTTTAGGAAAGAATCGTTCACTCTTCACCTTTATGTGTATAAGTTGTTGCTTATTAGTTGTTTATCTTGTGGTAAATCGGGTGAATGGTTTGACTGAGAGGTGAATGGTTTATCCGAACCCTTCACTTATATCCTACTATCATTCATATAATTGGGAACTAATCGGAAAGCAATATATAGCTAATGGTAAACATACTATCCGGTCGTTTTTTGACCGCCATCGTTAAGCTTGTCGACGTAGGTGGTTAAGCTTAATGACGGTGGTCGAAAAGCTTGCCGGGCATGGTCGTTAAGCTATTGGGTTATCATTTTTGTGTTAATATACTATTGTCGGCGGGTTAATGGGTTATATGATAATGGGTAGTAGTTCAGGGTGAAGGGTTTGTAGTAACCATTCACCCTTTTGCTTAACTGTTCACCTGGGTGTTGTATTGTAATTGTCATTATATTAGTTATATACGATAGAATGGTGAACAGTGAATGCTTTTATGTCTGAATTGCATAGATATGCTTGTCCGTTTTCCGGATTTATTCTGTTTTGATCGCTTTCGCAGGGTTTGTCCGTGCTGCTTTTCGTATCTGCCAGATCAGGGTGATTAGCGATATGCTTGCGGTCAGCAGGAAAGCAACAGCAAAAATCCACCAGGATAACGGTGCTTTATTGGCAAAGTTCTCCATATATTTCGTGATAGCCAGCCAGGAAAGAGGTGTAGCGATAATGAAAGACAGCCCCAGCAGCTTGTAATATTTTCGCAACAGCAAATTGGTGATGACTCCCACTGTCGCTCCGTTTACTTTACGGATTGCTATTTCTTTGTAGCGCTGCTGAATATCGAAAAGAGAAAGGCTGAATAAGCCCATAGAAGATATCAGGATGGAAATTAAGGTGAAAACAGTATAAATCCGGGCTACCAGCCGGTCTTTTTCGTACATGGCACTGATCTCATCTTCGACGAAGGTATATTCAAATTCACCCCCGATGGTCTTATCATGCAATCCTTTCAGAAGTTGTATCGCTTCCTGGCGGCGTCCGGGTACAATGGAAGCCATTAGTTTCCCCGGCCAGAACAGTTCGTCCTGTACGTCTTTGAGGGTGATGACAATCGGTTGGTTGCTCTGGGAGAGGTGTACTACCTGAAATTCGGGAGTAAAACCTTTTACCAGAAACGACTCGGTACCATTATACGAATCTCTCTCCAGTTCCGTAGGGGGGTGTCCATTCTGACTGAATAACTTTCTGGCGGTTTCATTCATCAGTACTTCTTTTTCACTTTGGGGAAACTTATCTGCTGAAACCGGTATTTCATATACATCAAAGAAGCTTTTGTATAGCTTCACTTGAAGGACTTCCTGCCATTCTCCTCCCGGAATACGCATATTTATCCTGTTAAACTGATCGTCCGGCAATTCATACGGGCTTTCTCCGTAAGAGAATGTATGGAATAGGGGAGATGCTTTGAGTGCTTCCTGCACAGTAAAAGAAATATCATCAGATCGTTTCCGGTCTTCTTCTCCATAGGTCATTTTGGAAGAAGGACGTATGAACCAGGCCTTTATGATGTCCTGCGTCCGATATCCCAGGTCTGCATTCAGCATAAAATGTAATTGCTTCATAAAGAACAGGGATGAAATGATCAGGCAACAGGTAATCACATACTGAACGACAAGAAAAAGAGAACGGGTACCCATTTTGTTTTTTCCGGGAGTAATTCCCTGAAGCGAACGGATCGTTTGCCGGTAGCTGTAATTGAAAAACGGGTACAGCGTAATGATCAACGGCAATCCGAGCAAGAGGATAAGGGTTAGGACTGTGTTGAAAGATGAACCGACAGTAGCGATGATACCCAGTTGATTGATTTGCATCAGTTGGGTGATCTCGATGATCATCCAACTAAGGAAAAGAGCGATAGCTGTCAGTACCAGATTCTCTGCATATAGCTGGATAAACAGCTGTACAGGTCTTGCCCCGAATACTTTTTTCATTCCCAGTTCACGGCCTCGTTTAATGATAACGACCGAGCTGATATGAATAAAGTTGAACAAGCCGATAAATAATAACAGTATGGCGACAAACGACAGTATTTTCAGGCTGTCGGCATTTCCTTGCCGGAAAGTGTCCTGTCCTTTGTCAATGGCTTTATCCATATACAGTTTGTCGAGCGGGATGACCTGGAAAAAGAAACTTTTACTACCCGCCTTATGAAAGTCCGTTTTGAGTTTCTCGTTGATCTGTCTGGCATCGACACCGGGAAAAGCCAGGGCGACACTGAAATAATTAACCGGCGGCCAACGCCATTGTAGTTCTTTGGATATCAGCAGGTCGAAAGCTAGCGAACTTTGTGTATGTGGCTCTCCGATAATACCTTTGATAGTCAGAATATTTCCGTTATAGTCAAAGTTCTTGCCGATCGGACTTTCTTCACCGAATAATTTATGTGCGAACCGTTTTGTGATGACGGCTTCTTTAGGGTCGGTCAATAGCCGGGAACGGCTTCCTTCTATGACCGGGAAGTCGAGTATCTGAAGGAAGAAGGTATCTGTTGCCAGGACATGTGCTTTGAATCTTTTTTCATCGACTTTGATCTCTGCATTACCGAGGGAGACAAAGGAGGTCCTTTGCTCTATTTCCGGAATGTCCAGCGGATTGACGTAGTCTCTTTTCATGAGTACGTTGTCTGTTGTGCATAAGAGTGTTTTTTGTTCTCCCTCCCCCCAGTGGCGTACACTCAGATACATCCGTTCATGGTTTTTATTGAAATGATCGGTCGTCGCTTCGCTATATACATATCGGCTGATAATGATAACACAGGCCAGGCTCAATGCCAGACCGAGAACATTGATAACAGTGTATAAACGGAAACGCATCAGTGAGCGTATGGCTAGTAGGATGATCTTCATGGGGATGTATTATATAATTAGTTTATTCGGATTTGATAGCTTCGGCCGGATTGGTCCGTGCCGCTTTCCGTATCTGCCAGATCAGTGTTGCCAAAGATATACCGGCCGTAATCAGTAGGGCGACGGCGAAGATCCACCAGGAGACAGATGCCTTGTGGGCAAAGTCTTCCAGATAGCGGTTGATGGCTAGCCAGGAGATTGGTGCGGCTATCAAGAAGGCGATTCCCAATAGTTTGTAATATTTCTGCAAGAGCATTCGCATGACGATGGCGGTAGTGGCCCCGTTTACTTTGCGGATGGCTATTTCGCGGAAACGTTGCTGTACGTCGAATAACGAGAGACTGAATAGACCCAGGGAAGAGATCAGGATTGCGATTACGGCAAAGATGGAATAGATCTGTGTAAGGTGAAGATCTTCCAGATATAGTTCCCTGTGCTTGTCTTCGATAAAGCTATATTCGAAATTACCGCCGATCAGTTCGTCGTGCATACTTTTCAGAAATTGTATGGCTTCCTGTCTTTTCCCGGGAGCGATCGAAGCGAGTAAAGGTTCTCCGTACCAACTGGCACTTGGGGCCAGTATGATCGGATAATTTTTATTCGACAGATGGATGGGATTGAAATCTTTGAAAACACCTAATATACGATACGGTGGGTTCTGACTCATATCTTCTCCCAAATTGTACCATAATCGCTTCTCGGGTTGTATGACTGTGCTTTCGATATCTTTTATACCTAATAGCTTCTTACCGGATTCGCTGATATACAATTCGTATCCTCTGTTCGATGGTTCTTCGTTGCTGATTGGTTCCCCTTCTATGATTTGGATATCGAATAGTTTCATCCAGGCGGGCGTATTATTCATCACCCAGAATTCCTCGTATTTGCCGTCGGGCAGTTTGAATTTGGTGGTATACCCTTTATTCTTTGTGTTTTTTATCGGTTGATCTCCATACGTCCAATGTTCGAATAACGGAGATGTATCCATTTTCTGTTGGACAATCTGTTTGATATCTTGTCTTCTTTTATCTTCTTTAGCCCATTCCTCCGGCGTGAGGTCCTTTCCCATATAATGGAATTTCATGAATTGGGTTTCGATAATATCTTCTGTCCGTATTCCGATATCCGCATTTAGCATGAACCGTAATTGTTTGGTAAAGAACAGTGAACAGGTGACAAGGGCAAAAGTAATGATATATTGGATTGTCAGGAATAATTTGCGTGAGACAATAGAACCTCCGGCCTGGTTGACGGAGCGAAGAGATTTGATTGGGGCTGAATAGTTGTAACGGATATAGGGAATCAATGCCGTGACACATGGAAGGATCAGCAGAATGCAACCCGAAAGGAGAAGGTCGAACTCCCGGTTGGATACCGGGGTGATATTCAATTGTGTTCGTACTAACGGGTCGGTTATCTCGACGATCATCCATCCTGCTAACAGGGCAATTCCGGTCATCAGGATATTTTCCATATATAACTGTGCATAGATCATTTTACTTCCGGCTCCGAATACTTTCTTCATGCCGAACTCTCTTCCCCTCCGTAAAATGACAACCGAGTAGATATTAATGAAATTGAAGAGTCCGATAAGCAAAATCATCAATGCAACTATCGACAGGATCCATACATGAGTAAAGTTACCGGTTCTGAAGAAGTAGTTTTCGATATTACCGTTGAAATAAACTTTTGATAGCGGGTAAAGCTGGAAGCGGAGGCTGAATCGCCATAATTCCATGTGCATGAATTTGTTGTACTGTGCATTGACCTGCTGATAATCGGTGTTCGGATGAAACCGTACCAGATGGATGCCGATATGATCCCAGAAGGAGGATAACCGGTCGGAGACTATAATGTCAAAGTCTATACTACTGGCAGTTACCGGTTCCCCGATGATACCGACGATCGTGACAACTTTACCGCTGAAGAGTTGCAATTGTTTACCGAGTACCGGCTCTTCTGCGAATACTTTCCGGGCAAACTGCCGGGTGATAATGGCTTCATTCGGTTTTGTCAGCGTCGTTGTGCCGCTGATCAGCGGATATGTTAGTATTTTGAAGATATTACTGTCTGCGACAAGGGTTTTGCATCCGTATCCTTTGTCGTTATATAAGCAATCGGTATTGTCATATAATATCATTCGGCTTGCATATTCTACAGCGGGATGCTCCAACAAATTGATAAATGAGGCTTCGTTGTTCGGATTTCCTATATCGGAATATCTGAGGATACCCGGATTTTGATCGTCTTCATAAACCGTTACATAGATCCTGTCGAGTTCCGGAAGAAAGTGATCGGTGGATAATTCACTGTGTACATACCGGCCGATAGTAATTACACAGGCCATGCTAAGGGCTAGCCCTAAAATATTTATAACGGTATAGAGCCGAAAATGACTAAGTGCTCGTATGGCAAGTAGAAGTATTTTCATTATTTTAGTTTGTTATTTTACTTTTTATTCCGCTTTCATTGCTTCGGCCGGATTAGTCCGTGCCGCTTTCCGTATCTGCCAGATCAGTGTAGCCAAAGATATACCGGCCGTAATCAGTAGGGCGACGGCGAAGATCCACCAGGAGATAGGTGCTTTATTGGCAAAGTGATCCAGATACCTGAAGATGGCCAGAAGTGAAATCGGGATGGATATCATAAAGGCTAACCCCAAAAGTTTGAAATATTTGCGTAACATCATTGCCATGACAATACTCGTTGTTGCCCCGTTTACTTTGCGGATGGCGATTTCACGGTATCGTTGTTGCACATCGAATAACGATAGGCTGAACAATCCCAATGAAGAGATCAGGATGGCTATGATTGTGAATAAGGAATAGATATAAGCTGTTTTTTTATCTTCTCTATACATAGCGCTAACTTCATCCTCGACAAATGAATATTCAAATTCACCGCCAACCGTGTCGTCGTGGAGTTTCTTCAGGAAAGCAATCGCTTCCTGTTTCTTGCCGGGGACGATAGATGCCATTAGTTTCTGGCTGTTGTAATTGCCGGAATTGGAAATAACCAAGGGAGGTGTCGGTTTGGACAGGTGGGTGAACTTGAAGTCTTTTACCACACCGATGATCTGATAGGGGGGATTGGTGTCCATATCATCCCGGCTGGTTATCCACAAACGACGTTCCGGCTGTAATAACACGGCATCCCGATTTATTATGCCAAGCAACTTTTGTGCCGTTTCATTAATAATGAACTGGTAACCGTATGTATTATCGATCGAGTCATTCCAGAAGCGGCCCTCTTTTAATTGCAGGCCGTACATCTGTATATTGGAGGCGGACATATGAGCTGAACACACTTCCTTATATTCCCCATCCTGTGTCTTCAGACGAATGCCGCTTTCCTGTATATTATGGGGGCTATCTCCATATACCCATTGACGGAAGAGAGGACTGGCATCCATCTTCTGCTTTATTTCATTATCCAGCCGGTTGATATTATTGAAATATTTTGCCCGGTCTTCATCCGGCATACTCCATACATTGCTGGGGTGCTGAATGAACTGAACTTTGACAATGTCTTTTGTCTTATAACCCAGGTCTGCATTCAGCATAAAATAGAGTTGCTTCATAAAGAACAGTGAGATAACAATCAGGCAACAGGTAATCATATATTGGAATACGATGAAAAGAGAACGTGAAACGACGGAGTTACCGCTGATGTTTACTGAACGTAGTGAAGTTATAGGGGGAGTGTAGTTGTATCTGATAAAAGGATATACTGAAGTAATGGCCGGTAACAGGAATAAAATACCGGTTGAAAGTAAAATGTCGAATGTCAGGTTGCTTTCCTGTGAAATTCCTAAACCGGATTCGACGGCGCCTCTGCTGATCTCTATCAGTATCCAGGCAATAAAAAGAGACAAACCTATCATTGTCATGTTTTCACACACCAGTTGAATCAGCATTTGCGAGGCTTTCGCTCCGAATACTTTCTTCATACCCAATTCGCGTGCCCGCTTTAACATCAGTACTGTATAGATGTTGATGAAGTTGAAAATACCGACCAGCAGGATCAGAAGTGCGACACCGGCAAGGACCAATACATTGCTATAATTGCCCCTTAAATGAGTGTCATCGAACAGGTTGACTGTTCGATCGAAATAAGATTTACCAAGAGGTAACAGTTGGTAGGGTATTTCATTATTTCCTTCTTTCCTGTTACTGGTAAATTCTTTATTCAGTTTGTTTATCTCTGTACCGGGAGCCAGTAATACAATAGCATGGAAGATACGTCCCCATCTCTCTTGCAATTGCCAGGAAACGAGCAGGTCGAATTGAATGGAACTCTTGTCGGCAGGATCGTCAAGCACTGTTGTGATTGTAAGTGTTTTACCAATAGAATGTTGTATGCTTTTTCCTACTATATCCTTGTCCGTGCCGAATAATTTACGGGCAAAACTCCGGGTAATGACTGCTCCCTGAGGATCTTGCAACGCCACTTGCTTGTTGTCGGCAAATACCGGATAATCGAGTATCTGCAAAAAGGTGGTGTCGGTAACCAGAATGCGGGTGTTGTATTTTTGGTCATCGACCAGTACATAATCCTCAGCAAAGGAAGAGTACGGAGCGACTTTTTCAATAGCTGGGTTATTGGCCAGCTGGGCGTCTCCTATGCCTGTTTTAGGATTGAAATTGTAAGAAAAGCGAGGCATTATCTCGCTGTCGAAATGCTGGGTAACCAGGCATATACGATCCAACTTTTTGTTGAAGTGATCGACTGTCAATTCCCGATATACATACCGGGAGATAATCATAACACATGCCAGACTCATTGCCAGTCCGAGTATATTGATTACAGTATAGAGTCGGAAACGGCTAAGTGAGCGTATAGCAAGTAGTAATATTTTCATGGTATCTGTTTTCAGCTTTTATTTCAGAATCAATTCTTCCGCGTCGCCAAAAGTACTATATCCGGTGACAATAACCTTGTCGCCTGCTTGTAACCCGCCGGTGATCTCATACTGCTGCGGATTCTGGCGGCCGATGCTGATGCTTACTTTACGTGCTTTTGTTCCTGCCTCGTTCAGTTTATATATCCATTGTCCGCCGGTAGTCTGGAAGAAATCTCCGCGGGGGATGACCAAGGCTTCTTCCGGCTGTCCCAGTTCGACCTGTACACGGAAGCTTTTTCCGATACGGACATTGTCGGGAGATTCTTCGGTGAAGACAAGGTCGACATCGAAGTTACGGTCTTTTACTTCCGGTACTACTTTGGTGATACGCAACGGATATTTCTTTCCCTGCCAGGTGATCGTGGCGGGGAGGCCGGTGGTGATGCGGTCGATATAATATTCACTGAGTGAGGTATGTATTTTGAACTGGTCGAGTACCTTGATCTCGGCGATAGCCTCTGTACTCTGTACCTGCTGGCCCGGAGTCACTTTAACGAAACTCAACTGTCCTGCCAACGGAGCACGGACGATCAGGTTCTCCATACGTTCCTGAGCGCGGTCGAATTTCTTTCGTTCCCGTTCCAGGTCGTTCTTCATCAGTTCGCGGCGGAGGATGGTTGCTGCACTGTCGTGGCGCAAACCTTCCAGTTGCAGAGCCGTACTTTGTGTTTTATATGCGAATTCATCCCGCTGCACTTCCAGTTGTGCTTTGCTTTTTACACCCATACGGAACTCCTCCTCATCGAGGGCGAAGCTTTTTTTCAGTCGGTTGAGTTCGTAGGTCGTTTGTAGCGTCTGCTTCTGCAGGTCCAGGCTTTTCTGTTCCATTTCGATCTCTTTTTCCTGGTAGGAGATCAGCTGCTTTTCCCATTCGTCCCGCTGGTCGTCGATAGTACGTACCAGGTCCGGATTATTCAGGGTCAGGATGGTGTCTCCTTTTTCCATCATAGTCCCTTCTTCTGCCACGATCCGTTCGACGCTTCCGGCTTCCCGGGCATTTATCTTAATGGTCAGGATCGGTTGAACGACGCCCTCCACATCTACGTATTCGAGGAATTTATCCGCTTGTGCTTCACCGATAATAAGGTTGTCGGCCTCTGTACGTAGTTTTCGTCCTCCGGATGCAACGATGGAAACGTACACTAGGAGGATTATAAAAGCTACACCTCCGGCAATATGCCAGCGGTAACGGTAATATACGGGTTTCTTTTCAATAGGTCTGTCCATTATTTTATTTCATTAATTGTTCGTAATCGAATGTCAGTTCACGGCTTTTCTCGAAGTCGTAGCCGGTCATGCTGCGCAGTCCGTAATACAAGCTCCAGTAATTATATAAAGCCGTGATATATTCTCTTCGTGCCCGGTCTTTTTCGCTGATGGAAGCGTTGAGATCGAGGATAGTGGATTTGCCCAGGAGGTAAAGTTTCTGTGCCACATCGTTCCTGCGTTGGGCGGTCAGGTCGGTCTTTTGGGCGATCGTCACTTTATCTGCCTGCAGGTTGAACTGTTTGACCATTTTGATGACGTTCAGTTCGAAGTCGTTGCGCGATTGTTCTACTTCGGTATATACTTTGTCGCGATTGCTGAGAGCCACTTTAACCTTTCCTTTGCCTACGCCCCAGTCCAGGATCGGGATTCGTATGCCCAGACTGACCAGCTGCTGGTCCAAAGGATTCCGGTAAGCCTCTTTCAGTTTCTCATTCGTCTGTGTCAGTCCGAATTGCATGTACAGGTCGGCTTTGAAGCCGCGCGAAGCTTTTGCCTGTGCAACGGCACTTTCACTTTCAAGCCGACGGCGCTGCAGATATTCCGGCTCCGGATTGTTTTCATAAGCCAGTCCCAGAGCCTGTTTTACATCCACATTGAAATGTGGTATTTCTTCATTTACATCGGCAACCAGTTCGGAGGCATTATTGATCCCCAGGTAACTGCGTAGAGACTGGATACAGTCGTCCACTTCGATACGGGCGTTCATCATATTTGTTTGCTCGGTCAGCAGGTTAAGCTCCAGTTGCAGCATCTCGTTTTCTGTGATCGTCCCGATATTATACCGTCCTTTAGCATATTGGAACAGTGTATCGGCATTTGCGTAATTATATTGTGCTATTTCCCAGTTCGTCTGTGCAGTCGCCAGTTGGAAAAACTGTTGGGTTGCCTGTGCGGCTACCAGTTCCAGTGTTTCTACCAAATTCTTTTGTGATTCGACATAGCGGATAGGTTCGATTTTTCTATCCCACTTGAACTGATTGTATCCGAACAGGTTTTGCTCATATCCGACAACTACCGGTGTACTGTTATACGAGCTGGTCTTTTCCGAAAACAGATCCAGTCTTTGTAAGGCCGTCTTTACGAAGAGGCTACCTCCGGTGAACGGTATATTCTGATTGATCGTTAAACCGGCATCTATCATCAATTGGTTACGATGAACGAAACTCTCTCCTCCGTCGGGTAATGTAACCGAACTGATCGACCGGTTCAGCGAAGGATCGGAGGTGAAAGTAAGACTCGGCAGCATGTTTGCCCGGAAAGAACGCCAGTTCCAGTAAGATGCCCGGAAAGAATGACGAGCGGCAATAGCCTGGGGCGATTGCTCCTGTGCGATGCGTACAGTCTCTGACAAAGTCAGATGTAACGTGTCCTGCGAGTAGGCCGGAAATAGGACCGTCGTGGCAAGGATTATGGATAATATGTAACTTTTTATCTGTTTCATATTCTATAAGAAACAAATAGTATGCCATATTTGTAACCTGTTGATTGATAGTTTTAAAAGAAACGATGCGATTGCTTTTGTAGTGCGTGTGCGCACGAAAAACGTTCGTATTCGCACGCACATACAATGGCTTTTATACTTATCTTTACAACCAAATCAGAAACAGGAATGAAACAAGGGAAAATATTAATCATCGATGACAATGAAGATGTGCTTTTTGCATTGAATCTGCTGTTGGAGCCTTATGTCGAACAGATCCGTGTCACTACGCAACCGGAACGGATCGAGCATTTTATGGAAAGCTATGTGCCCGATGTGATTTTACTGGATATGAATTTCCGGCGGGATGCCATCAGCGGGCAGGAAGGTTTCTTCTGGCTTGAAAAGATAAAGAAGACAGACCCGGATGCTGTCGTTCTTTTTATTACGGCTTATGCCGATACGGAAAAAGCCGTACGTGCCATTAAGGCCGGGGCGACGGATTTTATACCTAAACCCTGGGAGAAAGAGAAGTTGCTGGCTACCTTGTCTGCCGCTCTGAAACTTCGGGAAAGCCGTACCGAGGTTCGGTCGCTGAAACGTCAGGTAGCAGCTCTTGAGAGTTCGGAGGATGACGGGTTTGAGATTATCGGTGAAAGTAATGCCATGCAGGAGATCTTTACGACGATCGAGAAGTTGCGTGATACGGATGCAAATATCCTGATTCTGGGTGAAAACGGTACGGGTAAGGATCTTGTGGCACGTGCCTTATATCATCATTCGCCACGTAACGGACAGGTTTTCGTAGGGATCGATCTGGGGAGTATCCCTGAACAACTTTTTGAGAGTGAACTGTTTGGATATGAGAAAGGAGCTTTTACCGATGCCCGTCGTGATAAACCGGGACGTATGGAGGTGGCTACCGGCGGTACACTTTTCCTGGATGAGATCGGTAACCTGAGTCTGCCTATGCAAGCTAAATTGCTGACAGCAATAGAGAAACAACAAATCACCCGTTTAGGAGCGACACGCCCGATAACCATTGATGTCCGCCTGATCTCGGCAACCAATATAAATATTCATGAGATGGTGGGAAAGGGAACTTTCCGTCAGGATTTACTCTATCGTATCAATACGATAGAACTGCATATTCCTCCTTTACGGGAACGCGGTAATGACATTCAGTTGCTGGCAGATTATTTTCTTGCCCGTTATGCCCGTAAATACAAGAAAGATATCAAAGGTCTCTCACGTGATGCACGGAGTAAGCTGCAGAATTACAACTGGCCGGGGAACGTCCGCGAATTACAACATGCGATTGAACGGGCAGTGATCCTATCTGATGGCATGATGCTGAAACCGGAGAATTTCATGCTTCAGCCTACTGCATCGAATAAGATTGCAGAGCTGGAAGAGCTCAACCTGAGCATTCTGGAGAAGGAAGCGATCGAACGTGCTTTGCGGCGTGCCGAAGGGAATGTGACTCGTGCTGCCGAACTATTGGGAATTACCCGTTTTGCCCTTTACCGGAAACTGGATAAGCTGGGCCTATGAAACGATATATTATCCTGATAAAGATCGTTTTGATTGTATTGCTCTCGCTGGCTATTGCATTCCTTATATTGAAAAGCCTTTATTTTACATCTGTTATGATGGGGGCCATCCTGGTCGTACTGGCTTTCTCTTTGTATCTGGACCAGCGGAAGACGATCCGCCGGATGGAGCATCTGATTGCGAATATCCATTACGGGGATCTGAACCTCTCTTTTCCGGTACCTTCTTCCGGAGGTGCTGAAGCCCAGTTGACCCGTTCGATGAATGAGGCCTTGAATGCATTCCGTTCCCGGCTTTATAACTCAGTAGTGGCGGAAGCTGAGACGGATGCCTGGCAGAAATTGATCCGTGTCCTTACACATGAGATCATGAATTCGATCGCCCCGATTATCTCCCTGTCGGAAACGGTTACGGAACGTGCTGCTTCGAATGGGATGAATGAACGTGATTATGCCGTGATGCTACAGGCGATACAGACCATTCATCGCCGTAGCAAGGGGTTGCTCGACTTTGTGGAAAATTACCGTAAGCTGACGCGTATTCCGACTCCGACCATGCAGATATTTCCGGTATCGACTTTGTTCAGTGACTTACAAAAATTGGTCCCGGCAGCGGGTATACATGTCGTTTACTCCATTCATCCGGCAGAACTGAGATTGTATGCCGACCGGAGCATGATCGAACAAGTTCTTATCAACCTGCTGAAAAATGCTATAGAAGCCTGTTGTGACAGTGAGTTCCCTGAAATTCATATAGATGCTTTCAGACGGGACGGAATGCCGGTCGTAACTGTATCTGATAACGGCAGCGGTATCGTGCCTGAAGCATTGGATAAAGTGTTTGTCCCTTTCTTTACAACCAAACAGGGAGGATCGGGGATCGGATTGAGCGTCTGCCGGCAAATTCTGAACCGGCATGGCGGTAATATAACCGTTGCATCGGAAATAGAAAAAGGAACCACATTTACCATGCAATTCCCCGGTACACGTGCAATTTAGTTGTTATAAGAGTTCTGTTATTTTCTTTTTCAGGTCGTTGGGCTTGATCGGTTTGGCAACGTAATCGTTGAATCCACTCTGTTTGACCCGTTGTTCATCTTCGGCAAAAGCAAAGGCTGTTACGGCAATAATGGGTATGACCGTATTGTCTTTACGTATTTCTTTTGTTGCCTGGTAACCATCCATAAGCGGCATTTTGAGGTCCATCAGGATCATATCCGGATGGTATTTCTTATAGAGGTCTACTGCTTCCTGACCGTTCCAGGCATGTACCAGATTATATTCTCTGAGTATTGCTTTTATATATGTATAGTTGCTTTCATTATCTTCCGCTATCAGTAAAGTGGATTTTTTACTGTCATTACCCGTAGAGGTACTGCTTTGTATTTCTATTTTTATCGGTTCGATAGGAGCAATATGTGATTCTTCGATCACGGTGTCGGGCAGGGTGAACCAGAAAGTCGATCCTTGTCCCAGTTCCGATTCTACGCCGATCTCTCCCCCCAGCTTCTGTATGATCATCTGGCAGATGGATAACCCGAGTCCGGTTCCCTGTGCGAAATTATCTAACTTGACAAAACGTTGGAAGACGCTGTCTTTGACGGTTTTGTCGATGCCACAGCCTGTATCGGAGACAAAAAATACTAATTGACTTCCTTTGTGTTTGTATCCGAAACGTATGCCCCCTTCTTTAGTAAATTTGATTGCATTGTTGATAAAGTTGGTTATTACCTGCGACAGACGGTTTTTATCCGTCCTGATAATACAATGGGACATTTTCTCTACGAACGAAACCTGAACACCCTCTGCTGCTTTGAGGCGTGATGTTTGTTCTATATCACATAACAGTTGGTTGATATCGACATCCGAGTAAACAAATTCGAGCGTATTAGCCTCTATTTTTGCCAGGTCGAGAATATCGTTTATCAATTGTAACAAGAGTTCGTTGTTGTTGTTGATGATATTGATGTATTCTTCCCGTTCTTCCAACTCATCAGTTATGGCCAGCAGTCCGGAGAAGCCGACGATCGCATTAAGCGGTGTACGTATTTCATGGCTCATATTTGCCAAGAATGCTGATTTCAGGTGATCGGATTCTTCCGCTTTCTCTTTTGCCAGCCTTAACTCGTTTTCTGCCAGTTTCTGTTTGGTGATATTTTCTTTTTTGAATACGACACCCAGTAAATTGTTCTTTGCGTCCAGTATCGGGTTAGCAAATACGTGTGTATATTCACCCGGAGCACATTGTTTGACTAACTCGAAAGGTTTCCGGCTTTCCATAGCGGAGATCAGAGCACATTCGTCACAATACGGCTTCTGCCCGTTTTTAACCAGGCAACAATTCTTAGGGCCGTATTGGGGGTTACAGGGCATTTTTATCTGGTTCTCCCATTTGATCGAATAATTCGGTTTTATGAAACGGATAGAAGATTGTATGTTATTCATGATGATAACATTATCCTTCTGTATATCCAGCAACTCGTCTTTCAGCCGGTTGGTCCTGAATAGGAAAAAGAGGATCATGACCAGGAAAAGTAATAATACACATGCTACAATCAACAAAAGTTCGAATCTGTATTTTACGAACAGATTTCCGTCTATATTGATCAGTATGGAGTCGGCAGGCAACTTGCTTCTTTCGATGTTGAATTCTTTTAGTTTTTTGGCATCGAAGGTGTAGGTATTGGGTATATTTACCGTCTTCATATCCTTTAGCTGTACTTTCTTTGTCTGGATATCAATAACCTGTTTGGCAAGATCTTTTCCGATAGGACGGTATTTAGGAATATAGCCTCCTATAGCCCAATGGCTGAGTCCGATCGATGTCAAAGTAAAAGCCGGAATCCCGGGGTTACCGGACATCATGGTGTAGGTGGCATTCCCTACATAGTAACCGTCGTTTACGTCTACGCGCCACGTCCCTAATAAAATGACAGTCTCTTTAGGTAACTTTTTTATTTGTTCGACAATCGTATAAATATTGTTCTTTCGTCCGTCCAGCAGGATCAGGTTTTGGTCAGGAAACTCTTTCAACTCTTTTTTTACCAGAGCTTGCAAGGCGATGCCTCCATAGCTGTTGTCTGTTATCAATGCAAAATGTTTTGTTGCAGGATAAAGATCGAGAGCGAGTTCAATGTTCTTTTTTATATCATAATTATAGGTAAATCCCGATAAATGGTATCCGTTGTTTGTGTAACTCTGAATATCGATGCTTTCCGGATCCCATTCGGTCAGTCTGGTACTTGAGTCCGGTAGGATAACAGCATTGCTGCTGACCATTCCGCATACAATAGGAACCTCCTTCAAAATAGGTTCATCCTGCGACAGATAGGAGGACCATCCTTCCTGACCTAAAATAATAATAACCTGAGGTGTGCTTTCGTTGCTGTATTTTTTCAGCAGAGTTTCCATTTTTCCTTTCCATAAAGGAGCTTCCGGTAAACTTTTACAGTTCATGTTCTCGATAATGACCGGTGCTGTACCACCCAGATGCTTGTATTCCTCCATGAATTCGGAAATGTTCTGCGTCGTATTACGGGTATCCGGATTATAAGAACTGATAATGAGGATTGGATGAGTGTCATCTTCGGCGTAGCCTGGAACAGTCAATAATAAACATACAAGTATGAATAGTATTCGTATGTGGTATGTAATATTTATATTTTTTAGAATCGTTTTAAACATTGATACCTTTTCTGTTACAGTCTGTATTCCCGGCTACAAAAATAAGCATTATTTGTAATCTATGTAGAACTATGGCAAATAAAAACGCAAGAAAATCAAGGGTATTATATTTCTATCATAATACCGATGCTTGGTAATAAGGTTCCTGTCATACGTTCTACCGGTTTCAGTTCATATCGTTGCTCTTCTTTAGGTGCTTCGGGGTTCACAATCTTTCCGGTTTTTATGTAGACATCCTGTTCTTTATATTTCGAGTTAAGCACATTCTGCAGGTCTATATAAAGTCCGATCATGACTTTCTTAAGGTAAAACGTTTTGTCCACGCGCAGATCCAGCTGGGTGAAAGGTTTCAGGCGTTCGCTGTTGAAGCGGCTGTAGTCGTAATAGAGGCTGCCACTGGCATCCCAGGCTTCCACATAACTACTCTTTTCCACATCATAAGGTGTATAAGGGGCACCGCCGACTACCCGGAACTTGGCACCTATATCCCAATTTCGGGGGAGTGAGTAGGTACCGCTGAAAGTGAAAAGATGTTTGTTATCCCAGGCAGAAGGCAGGTATTTGTCTGTCTTTCTACCATCTTTGAACTCACTTCTTACGTATGTGTAGGAAGCGATAAAAGTAAGTCCTTTATAATTATACCAGCGTCCCATCAGCTCCATGCCGTACGCACGTCCGGTGGCGGTGGAAGTAACGGCTTCATTTCCCAATACGCCATAGTCTGTTCCTTTGGATGCCAACGGAATACTGTCGATGACCGACATCGGATAATGGTTATACTGTTTGTAAAATCCTTCTGCCGTGAATTTCAGATAAGAAGCAGGACGGTATTCCAATCCTAAGCCTGCCTGATCGCTACGGATATATTGCAGGTCGTTGGACTTGTTGATATAATTACCGTTGTTATCTTTGAATCCCATAACGGTATAAGGAGGTAGTTCATAATAACGTCCGGCATTCGCATTCAGATATATGTCTCCGGCAATCCGGTAAGACAAAGAGAGGCGTGGAGATAGCTGGTCTAGCATATTATTCATTTTGGATGAATAATTATTGGCATCCGTACGAAGTCCGAGGGAGGTGGTAAAGCGTTCATTGTCGCTCTCATAGATCGCTGTGGCATATAATCCCCATTTCCATATACCCAGATCGGTCTGATAGGTTATTTCTCTGGGTACCGTAGTAAATTGTTTTTGAAAAGTATGGTTGGTATATTCCGAATAATCGATATTTCCACCCACCTGTAGCTGTATATAGGGGAGACGGAAGATATTTTCGCTACGAAATTTATTCTCAATCTCATCCGAGCGATAATTCAATGTAAGGTTATCCGGTGTACTTTCATCGTTGTCACGGTATTTGATGTTCTTGTTATTCATCTGGCTACGGCTTACGATCAGCGAATAAATATTTTTTCCTGTATAATGTTTGTAGACAGCTCCCAGCGTGTATGTTTTTTGTTTGACAACCGGCAGATAGGCGAGGATATATTGGTTCTTGTCACTCATATCCTCCATACCGGTGTTCAGTTTCATATCGTCGATGGCACCCAATCCCAGAAATGTCAGTTCGTTTTTCTTGTTGAAAGAATGTTTGATCTTGAATTGTGCATCCGTGAAAGTCGGCAGAAAAGGAAGTCCGATCATATCGAACAGGAATTGCAGATAGGAACGTCTGACGGATACCTGATAGGTTGTTTTATCCCCTATAGGACCGTTGACTGACAGGCCGACATCGGAGGCTCCGAGTACACCACGCAGGGAGAACTTTTCTTTATTACCGTCCTGTAGTTTGAAGTCCAGTACCGAACTTAGTGCATTTCCTCTGGCTGCCGGGAAAGCCGCTGAATAAAAATTGACTTCACGTATGAAATCGGGATTGATAATTCCGACCGGACCTCCCGAAGCTCCTTGTGTAGAGAAATGGTTAATATTCGGAATTTCTACTCCATCCAGGAAAAAACGGTTTTCGGACGGTCCGCCGCCTCTTACCATCAAGTCATTCCTGAATGCGGCTGTGGAAGCTACGCCGGGGAAAGATTGTACGACACGTGAGATGTCCCGGTTTCCTCCTGCGCTTTTTTCAATTTCTTTAAATCCGATGACACGCAGGCCGAGCGGACTTTCAGCCGTTTTACGAAAAGGGGAGGCAACGACACTGACTTCCTGCAAGCTTTCACTGGCAGGATCCAGTTCGATGGGGAAAAAGATATCTTTATTGGCAACACGGAATTCAGCTGTTACCGCAGGTTTGTATCCGAGAAACGAAGCCTGCAGGCGATAGCTGCCGGGGGCGACCCCTGTTATTTCAAAATTACCGATAGAGTCGGTAGCCGTACCCTGTGTCGTATTCCATATAATAACGGTTGCATAGGGGATGGGTTCCCCGCTTGCCGCTTCTTTTACCATTCCCTTGATGGAATAAGTCTTCTGTGCCTGTGCTATCTGAGTACAGGCAAGGAATAGAAAAAAGACAACAAGCTTCTTTATCATCTTTGTTTTTATTTTAGATCCACAAAGATAAATAAAATGACGTGATAAACTGAGGTAATCTTTGTAAACTCTGCTTTACAGGTCTTTTTTCATTATCAACCGATTCTCTTCTTTCAGACGCAGATATGAAACTTCATTCATGATGCTTCGGATAAGAAAGATGCCCAGGCCGCCGATACCCCGCTCTTCTATGGACAGCTCGATATCCGTATCGGGTACCTGAGTCGGGTCGAACGATTGTCCTCTATCTGTCAGTAAAAAGATCAACTGCTGAGGATTAACCGTTACTTTCAGTAGTATTTCGTGATGTTCGCCTTCGGGATAGGCATACATGATGACATTTACTACTGCTTCTTCCAATGCCAGGTTGATATTCATGATCGTTTCAGAAGACAGATTGAGGTCATTACCTAACTCTTCTATAAATTCCTGTATCCGGGAAATTTCTTCCAGATCGTTAACTATTCTGATTTCTTTACTGCTTGTCATAATCAATTCCTTTCCTGTTTTTGATTGTTCGGTTCATAATGTATTACCAGTATTGTCAGGTCGTCGCTTTGTTCCGCCAGTTGTACGTGGTGGGCAACTGAACAGATAACGGAGCTCACAATGGCATGTATGTCCTGTTGGGAATTGGCAGATAATGTTTTTATCATATTTGCTTCTCCGTACAATTCCTTTTTGGCATTTTCTGCCTCTGTTATTCCGTCTGTGTAAAAGAATATTTTAGTACCTTTTTCAAGATAAAAGATTTCATTTGTATATTCATGGTCAATCATGATACCGACGATCAGATGTGTACGGGCTTCTATTAACGAAACCTTTCCCTCTGGTGAAACCTGTACAGGCAGGGTATGTCCTGCGTTACATATCTTTAACTCTCCGCTATGAAGGTCCAGGACGCCGACAATGAGCGTAATGAACATATTGGTTTCATTATTTTCTGAAATAGCGTTATTCATACCCGATACGATTGTAGCCGGTGAGTCTGTATGGCGTGAAAACGAGCGGAACATACTGCGCGCAATAGCCATAAATAAGGAGGCGGGAACTCCTTTCCCTGAAACATCGCCTATGATAAAATAAAGCTTGTCGCTTTCAATGAAATAGTCATACAGGTCACCACCGACTTCCCGGGCCGGCTGGAGTATCGCGTATAAGTCTACATCCTGGCGGCTGGGGAAAGGCGGGAATGTTTTAGGGATCATTCCCATCTGGATTTCCCTGGCTATGTACAGTTCGCTTTCAATACGTTCTTTTGTCGCCGTAGTTTCATGGAGTTTTATCACATAATCGAATAGCGATTGTTGCATATAAGCAAGTGAATCGTGTAACATTTTTATTTCGTCATATGATTTAACCTCCGGCAGTTTCACATTGAAACGACCGGTGGCTATAACTCTTGCCGATTCGGAAAAGGCTGCGAGCGGTTTTACCAGTCGGCGGATAATGATGTGAATGGCAAAGAACAGAACAAGCATTCCGGTCAGTAAGCCGAATAGTATCTGCCCGGAGATAGTATCCAGGTCTTTTAAAATGATACTGGGTGGACAGACATTGGCTACCGACCATCCTATGTGAGGTATGGATGAATAGAAAATATAGGCGGGATCCCCATTCAGTTTAATTTGCGCTGTATGGGTCTGTCCGGCCAACATTTCTTGTCCGACATTTTCCAAACCTGTATTATTCGAGGTAAACGCATCGGTCAGGATCGTTTCATTCATTATTTTCTCATGGTCAGGATAAGTAAGATAACTGCCGTTGCGGCTGATCAGGAATGTGAAACTGGATGAATACGGTTTTAACTGATCTATCATGGTCGTGAACCGGGATAATGATATGTTAGCCGTAAAGATAGCGTACACTTTTCCTTCCTTGTCTAATAAAGGGAGCGAATAGGTACTCATTATAAAATTTCCGCCTCCCTGGTCATAATAAGGCTCGCTCCAGTAATCCTGCTTTAGTAACTTGGGGATCAGGTACCAATCCATACAAGGATAATCATAACTTTGACTGCCCAGTAGCGAATATTCCGTTTTTTTGTTTATAACCGACACGTAGGGCATGAAATATTTCCCTTTTGTGTTATAATAATAGGGTTCGAATGCGATGCCACTACTTTCTATGAGGTCGTTATTCTCTGCTACGGCAGCTATGATGCGGTATAATGAGTCCGGGTTGTTCAGACTTTCCTCTATCGTCCAGACTGATTGATACATAGTTGTTTCAACGGTCTGTAACAGATTATTGATCTCGATAGCCGTATTGTATAATTGCCCATGCGTAGATTTGATCGCATAATCGGTGACCTTGTCACGACTGTATAAATAGAACAGCACTATGATGACGGCAAATACTACCAGTGCGAATGAGAGTACATAGACACTCATGCGGGTGGCAAAGGACTTGAATTGAAATATTTGTCTAAAGGGGTGCATGGGAGATTATTTTACGAAATCTGTATAAAGTATCTTTTTCTTTTCCTGTTCATCCAGCAGGATATCTGTTGCCTTTTTAAAGCCTTCGGGGCTTAGGCGGAAGGTCCGTTTGTCGGTACTTTTATTTGTTTGCAAACGGAGTACTTCTTCCAGCATTTTTCGTTGATGATAACGGTTGGTCCCGATATTGTTCTCGCGAATAATCTGCATCAGTATATCGAGTGTTTCTTCTTTGTGTTCGTTGGCCCATTGCCATCCGCGGATGCTGGCACGTACCAGTTTTTGGACCATTTCGGGGTGGGAATCATAAAAAGGCTGAGTAACATAAAGTCCGTCTTCGGGTAAATCATATCCGAAGTCAGTGAAATGTAACGAATAGAAAGAATCTGCTTTCAATCCGCATTCGAAAAGTTGAATATATTCATTGTAACTTCCTACAAGACAAATATCGACAGCTCCGGTCAGAAAAAGGTTGACACCTCCGTTGAAGCGTATCCATTTTCCGTCGAGTTCATAATGGGCAGCAAAGCGATCGAGCAGGTCTTGACTTAAGTGGTTCCAGACCGCTATTTCCTGATGGCGTAACGAGGTTATATCTTTCAGAGGATGTCGGCTGACCAGTATCAGGCTATTTTCTTGTGAGGTTTGCATGATATTGACAATGGGAGCACCGGCTGCCCTTGCGGTTAAAGCGAACGACAGATTCATGACGGCCGCCTGTGATTTTCCACTTTGGAGGACTGAAAAAGAACTTTCTGAAAGGGCTGTATGTACAATCTGTATATCAATCCCTTCTTCTTTGTAAAACCCCATTTTATCGGCGACGTAATAGCCTGCAAATTGGGCTTGCGCCGTCCACTTGGGGGTGATGGTGATAGTTTGTCCTGAAAGTGTACCGTATGCGGAGATCAGGATTAGCAGAATATAGTATATGTGTCGTTCTCTTTTCATTGTGGAGCTTCTAATGAATGTTGAACAAAGATGAGCAACCGGTCATGTCGAATATTTTGCGTATTTCGGGTTGCATATTTTTCATGATCAGTTGTCCGTGCTGACTGCTTACCTTTTTTTGCATCAGAATAAAGCAACGCAATCCGGAACTGCTTACGTATGTAAGATCTTCACAATTGAGGATGATTTCGATCGCGCAGTTTTCCAGTAAAGGTTGAAGGGCGAATTCAAATTTACGGGCGTTAACCGTATCCAGGCGTCCTTCTATGGTGATAATAGCTCCCCCGGCTACGCGGCAGATGTTTGTATTGAATGAACCTTCTTCTTCCAGGCCAATCTCAACCCTTTTGGTCAACATTAAAAAACTTTGTGAACCATTCGAATGAAAAGCTACTTCATCCATTGTCTTGAATATAAGGAAAAATTCTTGTCCCCCGGTTATGAGAGTTTCCAATGATAATTTATCTGTGTCGGTAAAAGGAACGGTTGGATCGGAATTTAATCCGTTATGAGTGATCATGCAGGTGATATCTCCGTTGACGTGGCTTAATTTTAGTTTGATATCACTTTTCTCTTTACTTGGATATGCATGGTGGATAATGTTACTGACAGCCTCTTCAATAGCGAGACAGACACGCCTTGTCATATTGGAAGATATGCAAAGGCTTACCCCCGCAGATTCTATAAATCGTGTGACATTGATTATTTCAGATAAGTCGTTTGCGATGATAATTTCTCTTTCCATTTTCCTATTTATAAAATTCAGGACTGAATATTTTTACTGCGGCAAATGTATGGGATTGTTTCAGAAGTTTCGGTGAATCAAGGGGTTTGAGTTTTGACGAATTGTATATATCTTTTAGTGAATCATATATTTGGGATGAAATCTGTAAGAATAGAACCTTTTTTCAGGTATAATTGGGGTTTGTCTCCGGGGTATTCTGTAAATGTAGTCTCATGGCACAAACTATATTTTTATATCTTTGTATGTTTATAAAAATACAGACAGGTCAGAAAATAATATGAAAAGAGAATTGCAGGAGACGGCAGATGGCAGTCATACATTGTTCATTCCGGAGATGGATGAACATTATCATTCGGTGAACGGAGCGGTGCAGGAATCACGTCACGTTTTTATTGAAGCCGGGTTGCATCGTCAGAAAAAAAAGGATATTACTGTTTTCGAGGTCGGCTTTGGTACGGGATTAAATGCTTATCTGACTCTGCTGGATGCAGAAAATGGGGACCATTCTGTTGATTACTTTTCAGTGGAACTTTATCCGCTTGATTCCGCTTTGGTTCGGGCATTGAATTACGGTGAAATGATTTGTCCGGAAAAGAAAATGCTATTTGCTGCTTTGCATTCTGCAGCCTGGAATGAACCGGTGAAAATAACCGATCGATTTACTTTGCATAAGATACAGGGTGATAATAACTGTTGTACATTGCCCGACGATATAGATCTTATCTATTTCGATGCCTTTGCTCCGGACAAACAACCGGAGATGTGGAGCCAGGAGATATTCGATAAATTGTATGCACATACGTCAGAAGGAGGGATTCTTACTACCTATTGTGCGAAAGGAGTAGTCCGCCGTATGATGCAGAAGGCCGGGTATTCCGTTGAAAGAATACCCGGCCCTCCGGGAAAACGCGAAATGCTCCGCGCTATAAAATAAATTATAAAAGTGCGTCGATCTTAGCAACAAATGCCGGTTTTTGTGCAGCACCTACCTGTTTGTCAACCAACTTTCCGTCTTTAAAGAAAAGAACGGTAGGAATATTGCGGATACCGAACTGGGCAACAACATCGTTATTGTTGTCTACATCCATTTTACCTATGGTAACGCGACCTTCATATTCGGTTGCCAATTCATCGATGATCGGGCTTACCATGCGGCAAGGACCACACCATTCTGCCCAAAAGTCAAGGACCATAGGCTTACCTGAGTTTACCAACTCTTCAAAATTTGCATCTGTAACTTCTAGTGCCATAATTATATATCTAATTTAAATTGTTCCCTTTTGCGGTGCCAAAAGTACTAATTCTTTCCGCACCATACAACTTTACCCATTAATTTTGAAATCAATATTCTCGTTCTCTTGCAGGAATTCAACCAGTTTACCTGTTACATTTAACCGGATATTCTGTGAGAAGAAATTTTGTGCGATATTATGTTCGCCATCCACTACTCTGAAATATAACAAGCTCTGTCCCGGATTGTTTTTGATCAGCACCGATAATTCATTGACTGTAGGCTCATCGAGATCATGTATCGGCAGCGTGATGCTTATCTTTTCAATCAACTTGTCTTTCTCGTCCTGTAACAAGCGGATGGAACCGATGTTGAAATCGAGTTCATTCTCATTCCAGCGGCGTGGTTCTACACGGGCTGTAATAAGCAGGTACATGCCCTGTTTACAGTATTTACTGTATTCTATATAGTTGTTACCGAACAATGCAATTTCGCCGCTACCGGTAAAGTCTTCTATCTTGACTACCCCGTAAGGTTTACCGGTCTTGGTCATACCTTCCCTGAAGTCGGTTACGATGCCGCCCAGCAGTATTTCACGTCCTTTCAGGCTTTCCCGGTCATTAATCTCTGCCATACCTGTATTGCATACGTAAGTCAGTACGATGCGGTATTCGTCTAGTGGATGAGCGGAAAGATAGATGCCGACCAGTTCCTTTTCTTTGTTCAGACGTTCCAGGTCACTCCAGCGCTGGCAGACCGGAAGTTCCGGTTTGGCGATGGCAACCGAGAGGTCGTCGCTGCCGAACAATGAATTGGCTGCTGTGTTTTTATCCATCTGGTATTTATTGCCGTAGCGTACCAGCGTATCCAGGAAAATTTCACCTTTCCCTGTCTCTCCGAAGAACTGTTCGCGTTGTATGCCAAAGTTGTCGAAAGCGCCTGCCAATGCCAGCGATTCGATGTTTTTCTTGTTGCAGGCAGTGAGGTTCACCCGTTCCACAAAGTCGAAAATATTCCGGTACGGACCATTCTTTTTCCGTTCTTCAATAATATTCTGTACCGCTGCTTCTCCGACACCTTTTACGGCCCCCAGTCCGAAACGGATATTCTTATTTTTGTCTACGCTGAACTTCAGGATAGATTCGTTTACATCAGGGCCAAGCACCTGGATACCCATCGCTTTACATTCGTCCATGAACTTCGTGATATCCACGATATTCGACAAACTTCGGCTCAGTACGGCTGCCATGTATTCCGAAGGATAGTTCGCCTTCAGGAAGGCAGTCTGGTAAGCGACCCATGAATAGCAGGTCGCGTGACTCTTATTGAAGGCATAGGATGCAAACTTTTCCCAGTCGGACCAGATTTTTTCAAGTGTCTTTGCTTCATAACCGTTCGCCTGGCCGCCTGCCATGAATTTTGATTTCAGGTGGTTCATCTTGTCGATCAGCTTCTTACCCATCGCTTTACGCAGAGCGTCACTCTCGCCACGGGTGAAGTTAGCCAACAAACGAGACAGGAGCATGACCTGTTCCTGATAGACTGTGATACCGTAAGTATCTTTCAGATATTTTTCCATTACGGCGATATCATACTCGATCGGCTTACGTCCGTGCTTACGGTCGATAAAGTCGGGAATATAGTCCATAGGTCCCGGACGATACAGGGCGTTCATGGCGATCAGGTCTTCAAACTTGGAAGGCTGCAACTCCTTCAGGTATTTTTGCATACCTGCCGATTCAAACTGGAATGTTCCGGTTGTTTTTCCGGTACAATACAATTCGTATGTTTTGGGATCTTCCAGACTGATATGATCGATGTCGAGGATATGACCGGTGGTAAGCCGTATGTTTTCGATAGCTTCTTTGATGATGGACAGGGTTTTCAGTCCCAAAAAGTCCATCTTGATCAATCCGGTTTCTTCGATTACAGAACCTTCATATTGAGTCACGAGCATTTCTTCGCCGGTTTCCTTGTCTTTGGCGGTACTTACCGGTACGACATCGGATATATCGTAACGACCGATAATAACACCACAGGCATGTACCCCGGTATTTCGTACGTTACCTTCCAGCATTTGTGCATATTTCAGTGTGTCGCGTGCCAAAGGATCATTTCCGGTGGCGGCTTCTTTCAATTCCGGTACGTAGTTGATCGCATCTTTCAGTTTGAACTTCTTCATATCCGGGATCTTATCCGGTACCAGTTTCGCCAGGCGGTTCGATTCGGAAAGTGGAAGTTTCTGTACACGGGCTACGTCTTTGATCGCCGATTTGGTCGCCATCGTACCGTAAGTGATAATGTGGGCAACTCGGTCGGCTCCGTATTTTTCCGTTACCCAGCGTAGCACCTCGCCGCGGCCGTCATCATCGAAATCGGTATCGATATCGGGGAGGGAGATACGGTCGGGATTCAGGAAACGCTCGAACAGGAGGTCGTACTTGATCGGGTCGATCTTGGTTATCCCCAGGCAATAGGCTACAGCCGAGCCGGCAGCCGAACCACGTCCGGGGCCTACCGATACGCCTAACTCTTCACGGGCGGCAGCAATAAAGTCTTGTACGATAAGGAAGTATCCGGGGAACCCCATTGTCTTCATGATATGCAGTTCGAAATCCAGACGTTCCCTGACTTCGTCCGTCAGGTTTTCACCATAACATATTTTGGCGCCGTCGTAAGTCAGTTTACGAAGATAATCGGCTTCCAGTTTGATACGATATAATTTGTCGTATCCGCCTAGTTTTTTTATTTTGTCTTTGGCATCTTCTTCACTTAAAACGACCTTGCCGTTTTCGTCACGGGTAAACTCTTCGAACAAATCTTGTTCAGTCAGTTTGGCCCGATAGGATTCTTCCGTTCCGAATTCTTCCGGTATGGCGAAAGTCGGCATGATAGGGCCGCTGTCGATCGAATAGAAATCGACTTTATCGGCTATTTCAAGTGTATTGCTGAGTGCTTCGGGAATATCGGCAAAGATGGCATTCATCTCTGCAGTCGTCTTCATCCATTCTTGTTTGGAATAGCGCATACGGGTTGGATCATCGAGGTCTTTGCCTGTACTGAGGCAGATCAGGCGGTCGTGCGCTTCGGCATCTTCCTGATTGACAAAATGGACGTCGTTGGTGGCGATCAGCTTCACATTGTGTTTACGTGCCAGTTCGATCAGGACCTTGTTTACTTCCTGCTGCTTCGGAAAGGTAGTACAGTCGGCATTCGGGTCATGTGTTTCGTGCCGTTGCATTTCCAGGTAATAATCTTCGCCGAACAGGTTCTTGAACCAAAGGATCGACTCTTCAGCTTTATCTATCCGATCGTGCATGATATGCTGAGGTATTTCACCTCCCAGGCAGGCAGAGCAAATGATCAGGTCTTCATGGTATTTCTCCAGCAGTTCATGATCGATACGAGGGCGGCCATAAAAACCTTCCGTCCATGAGATGGAAACCATCTTGATCAGATTCTTGTAACCGTTCAGGTTCTTGGCCAGGACGATCAGATGGTAACCGCTTCGGTCTTCTTTAGCGGTTTTGCTGAATCTGCCGTTGCGCGCACAGTAGCATTCGCATCCGATGATGGGTTTAAATATTTTTTTCTTTTCAGCTTCTATCAATCCCGGGATTTCTCCCAGGCGTGCCTGTTCTTCAGCAGTGAGTTCTTCTTTTCCTTTGAGCGCTTTCTGCTCTTTTTCCAGGTCTTTGATGGCTCCAAGAGGCTTTCCGTTCTTCTTGGATACCTTGTTAAAGAACTCTTTTATACCGAACATGTTACCATGATCGGTAACAGCAATAGCATTCATGCCGTCCTTTTGTGCCTTGTCTACGAGGGCATCAATGGAGGCTTGTCCGTCCAGTAGCGAGTATTGCGTGTGGACGTGTAGATGTATAAATGGTTCCATATATATGATTGAAAAAACTTTTATATTTTATCTAACAAAGGTACGACTTTTGTTACGTTTTTACAGAATCATACGTTAAAATCATCGAATAAGTATCATCATTAGAAAAAAAAACTATCTTTGCTCATGGAAAATAGTATATAGTATGAAAAAGATCGGATTGGTAATTATATTGGTGATGTTGATGATTATACCGGTAACTGCCCAGGTCACTTGGGGTGTGCGTGGCGGTTTGGCTTATTCTTCGCTGGTACAGAAAATAGACAATAATTATCAATCGGGTGCCCGTTTCGGATTTAGTGTGGCAGGGTTGACCCAGATACCTTTATATAAAAGATTATCTTTGCAGCCGGAAGTAGCTTTCGTGCATCAGGGAGGAAATTATCTTTCCAATATACCGGATGAAGACGGAACAGGTCGGGTTTATCCGAAAACAAAATGTAACTATTATTCTATTTTAATACCGGTCAATCTGGTATATACCTTTCAGTTTACCGATGTTTATTTCAGTGTGATGGCCGGTCCGGCAGTCGATTTTTCCCTATTCGGTAAGATGCGTACCCAAAATGCCGATACCGATATCGTTTTCGGACAATCGGGCGAGGCAGACCTTAAAACATTCGATCTGGGGGTGAACCTCGGATTGCAGGTTGAATATTCAAATTTCTTCTTTTCCGTATCCGCCTTGTGCGGTACTTTGGATCGCCGTACTTCCAAGCATGACGGCGAATCTTCCCTTTACCAGAATAACGTAACTTTCTCACTGGGATATTACTTCCGCCGATAAGTATCCACGTCTCTCTTAGCGGTTCATAATGAAAAAGATGTACAAAAGTTTTGTATTTCGAAGAAAAGCCGTACCTTTGCAAGCCGAATATTATCAAATTGTACTAAGAGTTTAGTTTCTAGCACATTATTACGTCAAGTGTCCGTAGTGATAGTGACAGCGAAAAAACTAAGCGCTTGTTTTTTAGAGTTATTAATTAATTAATTTATTAAGCAGTGGATACTTTAAGTTTTAAGACCATTTCTGCAAACAAAGCAACTGTAAACAAAGAGTGGGTCATCGTTGACGCTGATGGACAGACTTTGGGACGCCTTTGTGCAAAAGTAGCAAAACTTTTGCGTGGCAAGTACAAACCCAACTTCACTCCTCATGTTGATTGTGGTGATAATGTAATCATTATCAATGCAGATAAAATCGTTCTGACAGGAAACAAATGGAACGATCGTATTTATTTGAGATATACCGGATATCCCGGTGGACAGATCGAGTACACACCTAACGACCTGATGAAGAAGGGTGCCAGTCATTTGTTCAGAAAAGTAGTAAAGGGTATGTTGCCTAAAAACCGTCTGGGTGCTAAGTTACTTGCTAACTTATATGTATATGAAGGAACAGAGCACAAACACGAAGCTCAACAGCCTAAGTCAATCGATATAAACTCACTTAAATAATAACTATGGAAGTAGTAAATGCAATAGGAAGACGTAAAGCAGCAGTTGCTCGCGTATTCGTAAGCGAAGGAACGGGAAAGATAACTATCAACAAACGTGATCTTGCTAATTACTTTCCTTCTACAATCCTTCAGTTCATTGTAAAGCAACCGCTTGCAAAACTGAGCGTTGAAGAACAATATGATATCAAGATCAACCTGGACGGTGGTGGTTTCAAAGGTCAGTCTGAAGCTGCCCGTTTAGCTATCGCTCGTGCTTTGATCAAGATTAATCCGGAAGACAAACCTGCGTTGAGAGCAGAAGGGTTCGTAACTCGTGATCCTCGTGCTGTTGAACGTAAGAAACCGGGTCAGCCGAAAGCTCGTAAGAGATTCCAGTTCAGCAAACGTTAATGTTATTTGTGAGTTTCTTACAAGGACAAAGCGTTTAGTATCTAAATTGTCGGGATTTCTTTTGCATGTGGACATGCCGGGGAACTACCTGATAGTTGAAAATTAAACAGAAAGTAAACGATTTAAAAAGAAAAAAATGTCAAGAGTTAATTTTGATCAGTTATTAGAAGCTGGTGTACACTTCGGACACTTAAAAAGAAAGTGGAATCCCGCTATGGCTCCTTATATCTTTATGGAGCGCAATGGTATTCATATCATTGATTTATATAAAACAGTTGCTAAAGTAGACGAAGCAGCAGAAGTAATGAAAAACCTGGCAAAACAGGGAAAGAAAATACTTTTCGTTGCTACTAAAAAACAAGCAAAACAAGTTGTCGCTGATAAGGCCTCTTCTGTAGGTATGCCTTACGTTATCGAACGTTGGCCGGGTGGTATGTTGACTAACTTCCCGACTATTCGTAAAGCCATCAAAAAGATGACTACTATCGATAAGATGACAAAAGATGGTACATTTGATAATTTGTCAAAAAGAGAAAAACTTCAGATCACTCGTCAGCGTGCTAAGTTGGAAAAGACATTAGGTTCTATTGTAGACCTGACTCGTCTTCCGTCTGCTTTGTTCGTTGTTGACGTGATGAAAGAACATATTGCAGTTCGTGAAGCCAACCGTCTGGGTATCCCGGTATTCGGTATGGTTGATACTAACTCAAACCCGAGCAACATCGACTACGTGATCCCGGCTAACGACGACGCTACTAAATCAGTAGAAGTTATCTTAGGTGCTATCTGCGAAGCAATGAACGAAGGTTTGCAGGAACGTAAAGCTGAAAAGATCGATACAGAAGCTGCTGGCGAAGGCGAAGGTGCTAAAAGAGAACGCAAAGGTAAAGCTACTGTAAAGAAAGAACGTACTAAGAAAGAAGACGAAGAAGCTTTGAACGCTAACGTTGCCGACAAGTACGCTAAAGATGTAGAAGAATAAATATAATTGGCGATTGACAATAGACAATTGGCAATTAGAATATAAAAATACAATGGGCAATAGGCTTTTGACAGTCAAGTTCTTAGGAATTGTCAATTGTCCATTGTCCATTGTTGGTTTTAGAATAGTATAAACATTAAATAGAAGGAAATAAGATTATGGCTGTAACTATGGCTGATATAACCAAGCTGCGCAAAATGAGTGGAGCTGGTATGATGGATTGTAAGAAGGCTTTGACAGAAGCTGACGGTGACATCGAAAAGGCAATGGAAATTATCCGTAAAAAAGGACAGGCAATCGCTGCTAAACGTTCTGATCGTGATGCTGCTGAAGGTTGCGTGCTGGCTAAGAAAGACGGTGAATTCGCTGCTATTATCGCTTTGAAGTGCGAAACAGACTTCGTTGCTAAGAATGAAGATTTCGTTGCTTTGGCTCAGGCTATCCTTGACGCTGCTGTGGCTAACAAGTGCAAGACTCTGGACGAAGTGAAAGCATTGCCGATGGGTAAAGGTACTATCCAGGACGCTGTTATCGACCGTAGCGGTATCACTGGCGAAAAGATGGAACTGGACGGTTACAATGTTGTAGAAGGTGCTTATACCACTACTTATAACCACATGGGTAAGAATCAGCTCTGTACAATCGTTGCATTCAACAAAGAATCAGAAGATGTTGCTCATAACATAGCTATGCAGATCGCTGCAATGAACCCGATCGCTATTGATGAAGCTGGTGTTCCTGAATCAGTAAAAGAACAGGAGATCCAGGTGGCTATCGAAAAAACAAAAGCTGAACAGGTACAGAAAGCTGTAGAAGCTGCTTTGAAGAAAGCCGGTATCAATCCAACTCACGTGGATAGCGAAGACCACATGGAAAGCAATATGGCTAAAGGTTGGATTACAGCTGAAGATGTAACAAAGGCAAAGGATATCATTGCTACTGTTTCTGCTGAAAAGGCTGCTAATTTGCCGGAACAAATGATCCAGAACATCGCTCAGGGTCGTCTTGGCAAGTTCTTAAAGGAAGTTTGCTTGTTGAACCAGGAAGATATCATGGATGGCAAGAAGACTGTTAAGGAAACAATGAAGGAAGCTGATCCTGAATTGAAGATTCTTGCATTCAAACGTTTCACTTTGCGTGCTGAATAATTTAGCGTTAGCAGAATGATATAAAAAAGAAGGTGTCCCAAAAGGATGCCTTCTTTTTTGTTAAGCGCGCAGCTTTGTTTATAATTCTAGATGAATTAGATTGAAAAATATAGTCTTTTGTCTTTTCAAGAGGCCCCACAAGACGATATAACAAAAAGACAAAAAAAGACCAGCCTTTTTATGGGACTGTCCATAAAAAGACGATTTATGGACAGTCCCATACGGGAACACATTCTGACCTATTCTAAATAGTCCTCCCCAAACTCCTTCAATTCCTCAATTCCTTTTTCTATTGCTTTTATTGATTTTTTATCAACATATTTATAGCATAAATAGCCGATACAGGTACCAAACAATACACCTATAGCATCCACAATCGATTGAGCTTGACAGCCACATTATTACGCGAAAGTCCCGTGATATCCGCCATCTCCTGATAGCTCCGGTCTTCCAGCCAAAGAAGTATCAAAGCACGTTCCAGGCGCCCCAAACGATTGATCATCCTGTAAAGCTCGTGAAGTTGAGCCGTTTTGTCTTCCTCTTCCGCAAAATCTTCCAGGTCGACCGAGATCGGTACCACTTCCGGTCGGGACTTGGATTTGCGGAAAAAGGAGATACAAGTATTCAGTCCGATGCGATAGACCCAGGTCGAAGCCTTGCACTCGCCCCGGAAGCGGGGAAAAGCTTTCCACAGGTTGATCACTACCTCCTGGTACAAATCGTTCAGGTTCTCAGGATCATTTGCATAGATATAGCATACTTTATATATCACTTGCTTATACTCCTCTACAAGTGCTATAAATTCTTTCTCTTGTTGCTGTGCATTCATTAACTCGTTATCGTATTGTTTACTACATCAGTCGTATACAAAGATGAATAATTACAATGAAGAGGTAAAATAATATTATTTATTAACAAAATTAGTATTGTTCGTTACAGAGAAAAAACTACTTTTGTTTCAAATAAGAAACAAAGTTCCACATAAGAAACCAATAAACAATCTAAATAACCATGATCACGCAGGTAGAAACAGAGGAGAAGAATATAACAAAATACAATATCCCGATGCTTGAAAAAAGCTTCGAGCTACTGGAGTTTCTGGTCAATTACCCCAGTGGCCTGACCATGCAGGAAATTGTAAATTTGCTGGATACTCCTAAAACAACCATATACCGGTTATTAAATTCGATGCAGGGCATGGGATATCTGACAAAAGATGCAGATACACAACGCTACTCCCTATCCAAGCGATTCCTGAAACTGGGACTGGCTGCTTTGGGCGAATCGAATATAGTAGAACAATCGCTGGCTCCGATGCGTGCCTTGCGAGATACGATCAAGGAAAGCGTTATGTTGGGTGTCTTCATGGAGAACCGGGTCGTCCTGCTCGAACAGGTTTTAGGCTCACATAATTTCACTTTCCTGCTACGCCCCGGCACCAGCTTTTTTCTGCATGCCTCAGCACCAGGTAAACTTTTCCTGGCTTATCTTTCAGATGAAGAACGTGAGAAAGCGATGCAAACTATTCAATATACAGTCTTCAACAAACGTACGATCGCCAACGAAGAACAGATGCGAAAAGAAATAAATCATATAAGAAAAGTTGGCTATGCCGTCGACCTGGAAGAAGAAATGGCAGGCGTTCATTGCATTGCAACCCCCATATTCAACCAATTCGGCAGTATCGCAGCAACCATCTGGACTTCCGGTCCATCCGGCCGGTTGGAAAAAGAGAAATTCCCGGAAACATCGAAAGAACTGATCCGGACAGCTAACATCATCTCCGCAAACCTAGGGTATATTCCTAAATAAATCATCATTTTCTAAATACGGACACCATGAGAAACTACAACAAATTCATCATCTTTCTGGCGACAGTCTGCATAGGGAGTATGCAACTTTCCGCCGAGCAAATGGACCCGAAGAAAATTACACTCACCGCAAAGGCCAAAGAACAATTGGCGGGAAAACAAATATTGTATATAGAAAGGGAACAGTATGCCCCGGACCATCACAATACCGCCACTCTTTTCCAGAAAGGGGAAATCAATGAAAGCAGTTTCTTCCCGGGAGGTGCCATGCGTATTTTTGATGTGAACACAGGGAATACGACCACACTGATCGAACTGAAAGACGGAGTTGTACGTGATCCGGAATTATCTTTCGATGGGAAAAAGATCATTTTCTCCATGCGGAAAAACAAGGACGATTTCTATCATATTTACGAAATAAACACGGATGGCAGCGGATTAAAACAACTGACTTTCGCCGAAGGGGTATCGGATATAGATCCTTTATACCTGCCGGACGGCGGGATTCTGTTTAGCTCCAGCCGCCAGCCGAAATACTGTATGTGCAACCGCCATATCATGTGTAATCTATACCGGATGGAGGCAGACGGGGCAAACATTACCCAGATCGGGGTCAGTACTTTGTTTGAAGGCCATTCTACCCTGCTAAGCGATGGCAGGATCCTGTATGACCGCTGGGAATATGTAGACCGCAACTTCGGAGATGCGCAGGGTTTATGGACCGTCAATCCCGACGGCACCAAACATTCCATCTATTACGGAAATAATACCCAATCGCCCGGAGGTGTGATCGACGGACGCCAGATACCGGGAACCGACCAGGTAATCTGTATCTTCGGCTCCTGCCATGACCGTCCCTGGGGTGCCCTTGCCATTATAGACCGGAAGAAGGGTGTGGACGGAGTGGAACCGGTCGTACAAATATGGCCGGAAGAAAGCCGGAAACTCATCGACAAAGGAGACCTGGACTCTTTCAAATGGATTGAATATTTCTTTGAAGACCCTTACCCTTTAAATGAAAACTTCTTCCTGACTTCCCGTACCATCTGGGCTAAACCCGGAGGCTGGATGCATGTCGATTCCAAATCCGGTATTTACCTGGTCGGGAGAGACGGCACACAGGAACTGATCGTTGAAGGGAACAGAAGCCTTTTTGACCCGATGATCATCGAACCGCGCCCTAAACCGCACACAATTCCTTCCAACAGAAATTATACGGACAAAAAGGGGACTTTCTATGTACAGAACGTTTACCACGGAACACATATGAAAGGAGTGGAACCGGGTACCGCCAAATATCTACGCGTCATCGAATCTCCAGAAAAAAGAACATGGACAAAGAGCGGCTGGGGCGGTCAGGGCGAACAGGCGCCGGCAGTCAACTGGCATAGCTTTGAGAATAAACGTATTCTGGGGGAAGTACCGGTCGAAGAAGACGGTTCGGTCAACTTCGAGGTCCCTTCAGGAACATTTGTATTTTTCCAGTTATTGGATAAAGATAAAAAGATGATCCAATCCATGCGAAGCGGCACAATGGTCATGTCGGGGGAGATAAACGGTTGTATCGGTTGCCACGAAGACCGCCTGAGCGTGCCCAGCGCGATGGGTCCTAAGCCGCTGGCTCTGAAAAAGGCACCGGTAAAACTAACCGGATGGATGGGGAAAGCGCCTAAAAAATTCTCGTTCATGGAAGAGGTCCAGCCTGTTTTGGATAAGAATTGCGTGCGTTGCCATGACTTCGACCCTAAAAACCGCGATAAACTCGTACTGGCAAAAGACAAGAACCCGTTCTTCAACGCTGCCTATGTCAATTTATATGTAAAGAAGGAGATCACCCTCATCGGTGGCGGCCCGGCTCCGATTCAAGAACCTTATTCCTGGGGAACGCATGCCAGCAAACTGACGAAAGTTATCGACGGTAACCATCAGGGAGTCAAATTATCTCCCAAAGAAAAAGAGATTCTTTACACCTGGATGGACCTGAACGGCGTCTACTATCCGGTATACGAATCTGCTTTCGACTCGACACTAGCAGGACGAAGCCCGTTATATAACCAGGAAATCGAGGAATTAATAAAACTGACGGAGGTGAACATCTGGGAGCTCAACAACCACGGACGAAAATTGACCGCACAGATCTCTTTCGACCGCCCTGAAGTCAGCCCATGCCTGGATAAGATACGGAACGACAAACAGAAATATACCCGTGCCGTCGAAATTATCCGTACCGGACAGAAACGGTTGAAAGCAACTCCACGCGGAGATATCGAAAAAGACCTTGTTCCTTGCGAACGGCATAAAGCGCAACTGCGAAAATATACGGAACGACTGAAGATCGAGCAACAAAACTGTTCGATCATCGGACAAGACGGGAAGGTTTACGATAAGTAAAAAGCGACCGGTCTTATCTTTTTCATTCGAGATACTGTAATATTCATTCCTCTTTCGGGAGGAAAAGGGATATGCTATCTTAATACGCAAGAATTTCCTACTTGGGAAACTCCGGTTTCCTGCCTGGGGAACTGTAATTTCCTGCCGAGGGAACTGGCGTTTCCTGCAGTGGAAACCGGAGTTTCCTTATTAAAAAAATTTAGGAAACTGCAATAGTCTGACGAGCAACACAGTAACCTCTTTTCTGATTTTCCATTAATTAATCAACATACATCCATGAAAACACTTGATTTATTCAGCCTGAAAGGGAAAAAAGGCTTCATCACCGGAGCCGCACGAGGTATTGGCAAATGCCTTGCCGAAGCATTTACGGAAATGGGTGCTTCGATCGCCATTGTCGATATCGACATCGAGGAAGCAGAAAAGACAGCCGGAGAGCTGGCTGATCGCTATTCCACACACACGACCGCTATCCGTTGCGACGTAACAGATGCAGAAGATGTCAAACGGATGATGGAGACATTTATCAAAGAGTACGGCACCATCGATTTTGCCATCAACAATGCCGGCATAGCAAACACCTATCCTGCCGAAGAGATCTCCTCCAAAGACTTCAAGAAAGTGGTCGACATCAACCTGAACGGAGTTTTCCTAACCGCACAGGCTGCTGCCCGCCAAATGATCAAAGAAGGAAAAGCGGGAAGTATTGTAAACACGGCTTCGATGTCTGCCCATATTATCAATACGCCGCAAACAATAGCCAACTACTGTGCCTCTAAAGGCGGTGTTCTCCTGCTGACCAAGGCGCTGGCTGTGGAATGGGCCCAATATAATATACGCGTCAACTGTGTCAGTCCGGGATATATGGCGACTGAACTGGTTGCCGAAATGAAGAATATGCACGAAGGATGGATATCGAAAATACCCGCCGGGCGCCTCGGTGTCCCCGAAGACCTGGTCGGAGCCTACTTATACCTGTTAAGCGATGCCGCACGCTACACGACAGGAACTGATTTGATTGTCGACGGCGGTTACACCAGCTTATAATATCATGGACACTAACACACCTATTATATCCTCCCGGGAAATTGCACGCCTGATCGACATCAGTACCGTTCGTGCAGATTCCACCCGCCAGGATGTGGAAGACATTATCGAAGCGGCCATAAAGCATAACTTCGTCTGTGTCTTCCCCATGCCCGGCATGCTCCCTCTCGTTTTTGAGAAATTGAAAAACCATCCGCAGACCGGTATCGGCGGAGTCGTAGGCTTCCCCTCCGGTGCGGAGACAACAACCTGCAAACTATTCCAGGCGCTGGAACTGAAAAAAGCCGGTTGTAACGAGATCGATATGGTTCTGAACATCGGCAAGCTAAAATCAGGCATGCTGACCGAAGTGGAAGATGAGATCAGGCAGATCAAAGCAGAAGTATCTCCCCTCCCGCTGAAAGTGATCATGGAAGTAGCCCTTCTCACAGACGAAGAGATAAAAATAGCCTCTACCCTTATCCTAAGAGCCGGAGCCGATTATATCAAAACCGGAACGGGATGGGCGGGAGCTACTACGCTCCATCATATCGCCCTGATCAAAGAGATGGTCGGAGATGCCATCCGACTGAAAGTAGCCGGTGGAGTCCGCACACTCGACACGCTTCTGGAAATGCACCGGCTGGGTGTCAGCCGTTTCGGCATCAGTTACAGATCGGCTCTTCACATTATGGAAGAATGCATAAACAGAGAAGTCCATGAGTGAAAAAGTTATAGCTTACGACCTGGGAACCGGAGGAATAAAAGCCTCCCTGTTCAACCGGGACGGCGAAACACTGCATTCCGTCTTTATCCCCTATCCTACCGCCTATCCGCAACCCGGCCGGCAGGAACAGGCGCCCGACGATTGGTGGCAGGCCATTATCCATTCCACCCGACTTTTGTCGGAAAAGACGAAATGCGATAAAAACGATATCGTAGCCCTGGCTATTTCCGGACACAGCCTCGGGGTCATCCCGATAGGAAAAGACGGTAACTTGTTGCTTACCTCCACCCCGATCTGGTCTGACCGCCGGGCAACGGAGGAAGCCGGAATATTCTTTTCCCGAACCGATTACAAAGAATGGTACGAAACGACCGGCAACGGATTTCCGCCGGAATGTTACTCGATCTTTAAGATCATGTGGTATAAAAAACATTTCCCGGAACGGTACGCAGCAACGGACAAGGTGATCGGTACCAAGGATTACTGTAATTACCGCTTTACCGGCAGACTCTGCACGGACTATTCGTACGCATCCGGAAGCGGAGTTTTCGACCTGAAAACATGGGATTACAAACAGGAATATATACAGGCTTCAGGTATCCGTCCGGACCTCTTCCCGGAAATACTGGACTCCGACGCAGTGATCGGCACGATTACCCCGGAAGCCTCTCTCGAAACCGGTTTACCCACACATGTCAAAGTAATATGCGGCGGCGTGGATAACTCCTGCATGGCACTGGGCAGCAAAGGCATCAAACCTTCCCGGATTTACACCTCGCTCGGTTCGTCTGCCTGGATCGCCCTGATATCCGAAAAACCGGTGTTGGACTTCGACAAAAAGCCGTATGTCTTCGCCCATGTCATCAAAGGAATGTATGCCTCTGCAACCTGCATATTCTCGGCAGGAAGTAGTCTGCAATGGGTACGCGACACCCTTTGTCCCGATTTACTGGCGATCGAAGAACAAGGGGGAGAAAATGCCTACACCGCCATGAATAAACTGGCGGAAGCATCTGCTCCGGGATCGAACGACCTGCTGTTCAACCCCAGTCTGGCAGGCGGATCGAGTATCGAACCTAGTCCGGATATGACAGGCGCCTTCACCGGACTAAGATTAGGAAACACCCGTGCCGACCTGATCCGGGCGACAATGGAGGGCATTGCCCTGAACCTGCGCATCGCCCTGGACCTGTTCCGGAAATACCATACCGGATTCACAAATATGCTATTCGTCGGAGGCGGTACAAAAAGTAATTTCTGGATGCAGCTCTTTGCCGACATCTACGAACTGGAAATCGAAAAGACGAATATCGGACAGGAGGCCGCTTCACTCGGAGCCGCCGCACTAGCCCTGAAAGGAACCGGTCTTTGGAACAGTTACGACAGGATCGACAGCTTGCATCAGACACAACGCCGGTTCCTGCCTGATCCGCAGCATCAGGCAATCTACCGGCAAGCACTCTCCAACTTCAAGGCGCTTGCCGATCATATAGCTTCCCTGAACAGTATTAACAAACAAATGAATGAACAATGAATGTAAAACGATTCACAGTATCCCTGCTGATCTCCGCCTTATTAACAGGCGGATTCACCGGATGCGAAACAAACAAAAGTAAAGACAACATGGAACAGATCAAAGAAAAGGTATTTACCAAGAAGTACACCAACGCGGATTTTTATGTAGACGGAAAGTTCAATGGAGAGGTTGCCCTGAAAGCCTACCTCGAAATGTTTGAGTTTTACGGAGTTCCCTTTACCGATTTCATGAAAGAGAACATGTGGATATCCGATTTCGGCTTGGGAGATTTCGAACATGCAGGCATGGCGGGTGTGTTTTGGGTAAACGATCCTGTCAACCGTCATTTCGGACACGAAATATACCTGCTGCCCGGACAGATGATCCCCGAACACCGCCACGTAGCGACTGCCGAATATCCGGCTAAGTTCGAATCGTGGATGGTACGTAACGGATCGGCTTATAACTTCGGAATAGGCGACCCGACACCCAATCCACCGGCATTACCCGAAAGTCAGAAAGAGGCCATCACCGTCTCCAACTTCGTTTATATGAAAGTCGGCGATATCCTTCCGCTAAAAGAGCTTCTCTCCCCACATTTCCTGCGTGCAGGCGATAACGGTGCGATCATTTCTGAATTCGGAACGTATCAGGATGGGAACGGACTGAAATTCACTAATCAGAAAGCCGTTTTCACAGATGTGCTTCGACCTTAAACAAACAGGTGGCCGTATATAACTCTATACGGTCACCACAAAACGGTAGGCCATTCTCACACGAGGCTGTGAGTCGTCCTCACAAATCTTACCGGTTATTCTTGATCAGGTTCATAAATTCCTCACGGGTCTTTGCCTGCTGGAAGAAACCGGTGAAGTCAGAAGTCGTTGTCAGGGAATTTTGTTTTTCCACCCCCCGCATTTGCATGCACATATGCTGTGCTTCGATCACAACCATTACACCCAGCGGATCGAGAGTCTGCTGGATACAGTCTTTGATCTGCATCGTCAGGCGTTCCTGTATCTGCAAACGGCGGGCAAAAATATCCACCACCCGGGGAATCTTGCTCAAACCGGTAATATATTTCTTAGGGATATAAGCGACATGGGCTTTTCCGAAGAAAGGCAGCATATGATGTTCGCAAAGAGAGAAGAAATCAATATCTTTTACAATGACCATCTGCTTATAATCCTCTTCCTGAAACATGGCAGAAGCCAATACTTTGGCAGGGTCTTCGTTGTATCCTTTGGTTAAAAACTGCATAGCTTTGGCTACACGTTCCGGCGTTTTGAGCAGACCTTCACGTTCGGGATCTTCACCTAGCAAACCGAGTATTTGTTTATAATGGCCCGCCAGTTCTTCGCGTTCCGCCAAAGTCTTTGCATCTATTTCTTTTGTCATTTCTGTGTTATCTATAATGGAATGCGAAAGGGTTTCCGCACTTATTAATTCAGAGGGATTCTTACTTCTTCTTTTACAATATACATTTCTTTTCCGAATGAAGGGAAAGCAGTCATCAACAAGCGCTGCATATGATAAGCCTCTTCATGTGAACGGAAATCACCTACACGCAATTTCCAGAACGGAGCGGTATAGGTTACATAAGTCGGAACAGTCGGAAAAAGCTCCTTGATCATCTTTTCTTTCTCAAACGCTTCATCTTTCGACTTACGCTGGCTATTACCGGAAAACACCTGCGTACGGAATCCTTGTATCTTCAGGAAAGCAGTGCTGTCCGTCTTCTCGACATTATCACCGTACATACGCACGCCGATCATCTTACGAAGCGCCTCCGGCTGGTTGACAATCACGTCGCCTTTACCCGGCTTCGATGTTTGCAGGTCGTCAAAGATCGTCTGTGCAGATCCGTCCGTACTTGTCTGTGCAGACGCTCCGGTCACACAGGCCAGCAACATGAATAATAAAGCGATACAAGGAAATTTCTTCATTGTGATCAATTTTTGTGTTAAAATCGAGAGGGAGGGAACAGATGTTCCTTCCCTACAGGATGATATCATTAAAATGCTTCAACGATCGGCATGAATTTATCAACAGCCAGAGAAGCACCACCGATCAGACCACCGTCTACGTTCGGTTTAGAGAACAATTCCTTAGCGTTACCGGCATTTGCGCTACCGCCATACAGGATAGTACAATCATCAGCAACCGTGTTGCCATATTTAGCAGCCAGTGTTGCACGGATATGAGCGTGGATTTCTTCAGCCTGTTCAGATGTAGCAGTTTTACCTGTTCCGATAGCCCAAACCGGTTCGTAAGCCAATACGATCTTACCGAAATCTTCAGCAGAAAGATCGAACAATGATTCTTTGATCTGTGCGTCTACAACCTCGAAATGTTTGCCAGCTTCTCTTTCTTCCAGAACTTCACCGATACAGAAGATCGGAGTCAGACCGTTAGCCAGAGCCAATTCAACTTTAGTTTTCAGGATAGCCGGAGTTTCGTGGTAATAAGCACGTCTTTCAGAGTGACCCAGAATCACATATTTAGCACCTGTAGAAGCAACCATAGCAGCTGAAACTTCACCAGTGTAAGCACCTTTTTCCTTATCTGCACAGTTTTCAGCAGCTACACCGATCTTATCAGTATCGATAGCAGCAGCAATGCTTGCCAAATGAGTGAACGGAGTACCAATGATTACATCACAGTTGATAGCTTTGCCTTTCAGGGCTTCGTTTAATCCTTTTGCTAATTCCAGGCCTTCCTGAAGAGTAGTGTTCATCTTCCAGTTTCCTGCAACAATATTCTTTCTCATGACTTAATTAATTAAATATATAAATACAATAAAATCTTTTATTCTGCCATCACTTTCCGTCTCCGGCGGAAACGGAAAAAGTCATATACCCAAACAAGCAGCAAAGGTACGGTAAAAGTCGATAAGATGGTAACAAGCCAGCCATCTTCTTTCTCTTTTGTTTCACTCGCGTTCAGATGTTCTTCTATGACGGACTTTACATGTTCCTCATCGGGAATATCGTTGTAATGCCATTTAGCCAACACCGTACCGTCTTTCAACAGCACCAGGCCGGGATTGGAACGGATAATCGTTTTCAACAGCACTTCGTCTGCCATACGGAACGGATATTCGGCTCCGGTATTGTCGCTCCATTCGTCGATCATTTCAGGGGAAGAACCGGTCACGCAATAGAACGGCAATTCATGTTCGAGGGCATAATCATACACACCGTTTATTTCATCTATCTTTTCGTCGTCTGCCTTTTCCAGTTTCGGGGCTATCAGCAAAAGGACCGGTTGCGGGTTATGCAGTATATCGCCGGTCACGTCGTCGCCTTCCCCGTCATAGATGTTAAAGGAAGCCACAGGAGGCTCGTATCCTTTCTTTATCAGTTCGGTCTTCGATTCGACAAAAGTCCAGGTACTGTCATCTGAAGGATAATTATCCAATGAAAACTCCTTCTTCACCCCCTCTTTCTCATAGACAAAAGTGTACTTATACTCGTCTTCAGCCGCCCCTTCCGGAATAGACATCAATCCGGGTATATTCGCCCCGATCTTATACGGACGGAAATCCAGCACCGGCAGATGATTGTAATTCCAGTAAGCAAAACCTATACAGAAAAAGTAGGAAAACAATGCCACGAACCAGTAAACCTTATAGGTAAAACACTGGAACATCTTGCCGCAGTTCATAAAGACCATGATGGCAGCAGCCGACAGCACCAGGTTCTTAAAGAAGGTTTCCCAGTTGGAAATAACGATCGCATCCCCGAAGCAACCACAGTCGGAAACCGGATTGAACAGGGCCAGATATAATGTCAGCGGCGTCATAAACGCCATGAAAAGCAAGACCAGAAAAGAGTTATAGCGGCGATATACTCCCAAAAGCATACAGACTCCCATTGCAAACTCGGCAGCCGAAAGGGCAAAAGAAGCGAGGACGGTAAAAGGCTGCAACATATCCAATCCGAAAGAAGTCAGATAATCGCCTATCTTAATGGCTCCTCCCACCGGATCGACCGCCTTTACAAAACCGGAGAAAATAAATACGACTCCGATCAGCAGACGGCTACACTCTGTCAGTATCTTTATTGCAGTCTCTTTATAGTTCATATATTAGTCTTCGCCGTATTCCAGTTTGATCAAACCGAACAAGGCGTAATTGATCATATCCATATAATTGGCATCCACACCTTCCGAAACGATAGTTTTACCGCCGTGGCTCTCGATCTGCTTGGTACGGTAGATCTTCATCAGGATCAGGTCGGTATAGGAACTGATACGCATGCTGCGCCAGGCTTCGTCGTAATCATGGTTCTTGGCATACATCAACTCTTTGGTCTCCGTAATGTATTTATCATACAATGCCAATGCTTCCTCGTTCGTCATATCCGTGGTATCCGAAAAACCTTTGGCCAGCTGGATCAACCCGATCACACCATAATTCACGATAGCGACAAACTCCGGACGTATCCCTTCATCCACCATGCTCACCCCTTTGATCTCAAGGCTGCGAATACGGTTTGCCTTAATAAATATCTGGTCGGTCAACGACTGGGGACGCATGATCCGCCACGAGGGACCGTAATCTTTCAACTTCTTTTCGAACAACTCCCGGCACTGGGAGATCACTTTCTCGAACTGTTCTTTCGTATCAGCCATATACTAAATATATTATGCCGCAAAGATAGTAAAAAAACAACAAAGGCACAGATGTAGTTTCCATCTGTGCCTTTCCTTTATCTTAAAAATAACTTATTTACAGCGGATGGAACGACCTAATTTTAATACTGTCGTGTCTTTTATATCGTTCAATTCACATAATTTATTCACTGTTGTCCCATATCTAGCAGCTAAAGCACCCAGTGTATCTCCTTTCTTTATACGATGATAAACCGATTCGACATTCTGACCAGCAGATACATTTCCTGTCAGTGAAGCAACAGGAGTTACAGCCTCAACAGTTGTTGTCTTAGTTGTCTTAGTTGTTTTAGCTGCTACAGTTGTCGTTTCTTTTGTTGCAGTAGCTGGTTTTACCTCCGTTTTAGCAGCTACGCTCGAACTTCTACCTGCACTGCAACGAATAGACTGGCCCAAACGAAGCGTGGAGGTACTCTTGATTCCATTCAAACGGCAAAGTTCGTTCACGGTTGTTCCGTACATACGGGCAATCTTACCCAGCGTATCACCCGACTTCACCCGGTGATAAACCATCTGGTCGCTGGAAGAAGTATAGATATTACTCTTGCGTCCGTTAATCTTTATATTATGGAATACATACGTATCCTGATGAGGTACTGAGTTTTCAAAATCAATAATGTCGGCCGGATTGATAGCCTGTCCCAGGAAGCGGGTTTCAAAGTGAAGATGAGAACCGGTAGAACGTCCGGTATTTCCTCCTAATGCGATCGGATCGCCTGCGCGTACGATATCGTTTACATCGACAAGCGATTTGGACAAGTGTCCGTAAACTGTTTCCAGTCCGTTCGGGTGGCGAACCACCAGATAATTACCGTATCCACGGCGTTCAAAATTACGGATACGAACCTTTCCGTCAAATGCCGCACGGATCGTATCGCCTACCTGAACCTTCAGGTCAATACCTTTATGCATACGGCGACGGCGGGGACCATACTTGGAAGTAACCCGTGTCATTGTATCGATAGGAAGAACGAATGTCGAACAATCTATAGCGCATGAATCAGGCATATCCACCTTAGAACCGCCGCGGAAAGGGTCTACCCAGCGGGTATCCCAGTTCGAGCCGTATAACTCGTCGGCCGGGAACAGGAGGGATTCTTTATCCGCCAGTGTTTCATCAACACGGGCATTGATCTCTGCCAGTTCTTTCAAACCCATATCTTTACGGATAGTGACCCGGTCAGCCATCAGTTCAGATACGCGTTTATCCATTTTTACTATATGTATAGTCTGCTTTGGAGTATCTTTCCCTTCAGGGTCCTTAGCCGATACGGCCGATACCATAAGGGTAGTACAACAAATAAAAAGTAGTGCTCTTATCTTCATTTTTATCATTTTTCGAAATGGAATCCAGGAGTAAAACAGGCCCTGAAACAGACCCTATTTTTTTCAAATCGACCAAAGTTCGTTATTTTGAGCAAGTTGACAAAATTCAATCCGGAAAAATTTCCGCAATGAAAGTGAAGAAATTCAAAACCACGATTGAATTTCACTGAAAAACAACTACTTAGAAGAAAACATGTTTCACAACATATTAACTAATCATTCCCCAGTTTATCTTTCTTGCAAAAAGCGTTTTTAACCTTTCGTTCAAAATCCGGTTAGGTTCGGACAGTAACTCAGGATCTTTGTCAAGAACTTCCAGCGCAATATCACGGGCATATTGAAGTATCTGCCCATCGGCTGCCAGGTTTGCAATTTTCAGGTCGAGCCCCTCTCCGCTCTGCTGTGTCCCTTCCAGGTCGCCATGTCCCCGGAGGCGAAGGTCAGCCTCGGCTATCTCAAATCCGTTATTGCTGTTCACCATTATTTCCAGGCGTTTACGGGTATCATTACTTAGTTTATAAGAAGAGACCAGGATACAGTAAGATTGTTCCGCACCGCGTCCGACCCTGCCACGCAGTTGGTGTAGCTGCGACAATCCGAAGCGCTCGGCACTCTCGATCACCATCACAGAGGCATTCGGAACATTCACTCCCACCTCTATAACAGTGGTAGCCATCAAGATCTGAGCTTCTCCGGTTATGAATTTTTGCATCTCCGTCTCCTTATCCGCCGCTTTCATTTTCCCATGTACCATACAGACCTTATATTCGGGAAAAACCTCTTTAAAAGTTTCGAACCCGTCTTCCAGATTTTTATAATCCAGCTTCTCACTTCCTTCGATCAGCGGATACACCACATATACCTGGCGTCCCAACTGAATTTCCTTCCGAAGAAAATCGTATAGCTGGGCCTTTTTATTATCGTAGCGATGTACGGTCTGGATCGGTTTACGTCCCGGAGGCAGTTCGTCGATAACGGAAACATCCAGGTCTCCGTATAATGTCATGGCGAGCGTCCGGGGAATCGGGGTTGCCGTCATCACCAAGACGTGAGGCACGATAGCATTCTTCTTCCACAAACGGGCACGCTGTTCTACGCCGAAACGGTGTTGTTCATCGATAATAGCCAATCCCAGTGAAGAGAAAACAACCGTCTCTTCGATCAGGGCATGTGTACCGATTACGATCTGTATTTCGCCGCTAGCTATAGCCGGTAATATTGCGTTACGTTCTTTCTTTTTTGTCGATCCGGTCAGTAACGCGACGCGGATATCCATATCTTTCAGAAACTCCATGACAGTGGCATAATGCTGGGTAGCCAGTATTTCTGTCGGAGCCATCATACATGCCTGGCAATGGTTATCGACAGCCAGCAGCATAGAAAGCAAAGCGACCAATGTCTTTCCGCTTCCCACATCTCCCTGCAACAGGCGGTTCATCTGCCGTCCGCTTCCCATATCGGCACGGATCTCCTTTACCACCCGTTTTTGTGCGCCGGTCAGTTCAAACGGGAGATAGTCTTTATAAAACGTATTGAAATAATCTCCGACAGTAGGAAAAACGATCCCTTTCAATTTCAACTTACGCAAGCTGGCGGTACGGAGAATATTCAATTGTATAAAAAAGAGTTCGTCGAATTTCAGGCGAAGCTGTGCCAGTCTCAACTTCTCGGTCGATTCAGGGAAATGGACATTGCGGATCGCTTCATTCAACGGCATCATCCGGATACGCGACAAGACATCGGCCGGTAACGTTTCAGGTAGATTCCAGTTCAACGAACTTAACAAGGTATATTGCAGATTTTGGATCGCCCTCGAATTGAGGAACGATTTCTTCATCTTCTCCGAGGTATTATAAAAAGGTGTCAGGCCGGCTGCCACCTGGTCTGCCTGATCCACCGGGTCGATATCGGGGTGGGGAATATTGTAGATGTGCCCGAATTCGGCGGGTTTCCCGAAAACGATATATTCAGTTCCCGTCTTATATTTATCGGTCACATAATTAAGTCCTTTAAACCAAACCAGGTCAATCGTTCCGGTACCATCGGTAAACTTTGCCACCAATCGCCGGGTCCGCCCTTCTCCCACCGTGTCATAATACAGGATACGTCCTTTCAACTGGATATAAGGCATGTTCCCTGTTATTTCGGAAACTTTATAAAACCGGCTGCGATCGATATATTTATATGGGAAATAAAACAACAAATCCTCATACGAAGATACCCCGGCCTCTTTCCGTAATATCTCCGCTTTCTTCGGGCCTACACCCGGCAGATACATAAGGGATCGTTTGTCTAAATCAAGCATATCTGTCTATTTGGACAGCGAATTTATATTTTTTATGGTCACCATGCAAATTTATCAGCTATCGTATTATTGATATTACGTTTTTGAACAGATCTTCAGGAATAAAAAAAATTAAGCCTCACTCAAGTTCTCGAATTAATTTTCTACATTTACAACCTTACAAAAAAGAAATATAATAATTTATGCATGTGAATGACGTACAAAAGACATTCAGAAATATACACAGAATCATAAAGAATATACAATGAAAACAAAGAATCTATTCGGACTATTACTATTCATATGTACAATCAGTTTCGTTTGTTGCAATGACGAAGACAACACGGAACCGGCATATCGCTTAGAATTATCCGAAAACACGTGTGAAGTGATGCAAGGACGCAGCAGTTCAATCAATTTGATTTCCAATGAAAACACGACACTGGATATAGCCGACCCTGAACTGATCGATGCCGCTTACATATGGGGCAGTCATGATAATTACACTGCTATCATCGAAATCACAGGCAAGCAGAAAGGCGAAACCAGCATTATCGTTACCGACCATGAAACAGGAGAATCAGCCACAATAAAGGTGAAAGTAACAGAATATCCGATGCCGCGGATCGCCGTAAAACAGCCTAAAGGAAACATTTTCGATCTTATGGATTTTTATATCTATAATGAAGGGACACAGCCGATAGTATTAAAAGAACTCGATGCCGTATGCGATTCAATAGTCTGGACGGTAAAGGAACAGAACGGCAGTTATCAGGTATTCCATCACAAAGCAGATGAAGGTTACCATGAAGACCATCTGAGTATGGGATGGGGACACTGTTTCAAATTTCCGGGCGAGTATAAAGCCTACCTGACCGCATGGAAAGAGAACAAGGTGGTTTCCCGTGACTCACTTGATATAACGATCACTGATGACAAGGATTTTTTGGGTTATAACTGGGCAGATATTACAAAAACCTCACAGGCATGGACATCATATGCCGATGTACTTAGCAGCAGCCCTAACCTGATGGTTACATCCGGTCTGAACGGTCCTGTTCCGTCCGTTGAAGTGAAAGTTTTCAACAAGGACAATATCCAAAGCTACAACGAGCTTTACGACTATTTCTGCAAACTTTATTCCCAGCCTACGTATGACGATCAAAAAGAAAAGCAGAAGATATTCAAACTGTATGACGAGTTGTTTTCGGAACAGAAAAAATACCCCAGTGACTATCCTTGTGCCATTTGGGTGACCGAACGTGTCAATTTCGTTTTGTTGATGCTTGAAGATGGGTCCCAATATGCAATTTATGCAGAACCGGCCCGGCCATGATGTAAATTTATCAGTTATCATTTATGGGTATTACATTCAATTCTTTCAGAAGTACAAGTTTTTCAACATTTTTCATAACTTTGCCCCTCATAAAGCAAAAGATTCTGATTATATGAAAAAGAGTATTTCTGGTATTATTACCTGTCTATTATTTACACTGACTTTTTTTAACGGTTGCAGCAATGATTCTGATGAAACGAAAGTAACCTATACCTATTCTCTATTGGTTGATTATACAGGCAAAGAATCTACAGGTGATTCAGATCCGGCACTTATCGCCATCGACAAGAAGATGGAAAATGCCAGGATACAAATCAATAACACATTTGCAGATTATTCACAATGGGAAGTTACAGGAAAAGGAGAAACAAAAGAAGATGCGGAAAAAGATGCAGATTCGCAAGCTCTGACTGTCTTTAACCAATACAAGGATCAGATCGAAGACAAATTAAACCTGTTGGACAACGATTTTGCTCAATGGCGCAAGGAATATTCCGAACAGCTAATGACATCCACCGAAAACGGATACCGCAAATACACGTTGACGTATATGCTTAAAAGAGAAGAAAAAACTTCAAGTCAGCCGAGTTACGGGAAAATTGTAGAACTCGGCAATCAACATAAGCTTGAAGTTTATTCACAACAAAGCTACGAATAACAATACATTAATATTAGATAGAAAAAAGGCAGAGTATCTCACATTTTCAGTAAGATACTCAGCTTTTTTATAACTTAAATTTGTATCCGACAGATATTCCAAACAGGAACTCCTGTTCATTTATACAATTCTGAAAGCAGTTGACACCCACAAAAACTCTTTTCATTTCGACTCCGACTTCTGCCGTGGCACCTACCTGAACTTCCGAACCCGTACCAAAATAAGCACCTCCATTCAGACGAAGATTTACCTTTTCCCTTAATGGAATATGGAATGATGCATAAACCGGGATATTAAAATCAATATCCCATGTATTCGAATTACCGATTGCCGATCTATTTGCCGTATGCAGCAGCACTCCAGTCTGAATTGAAAATAACGCTGATTGCGGGAAGTTTATATAGGCTCCCGCATGAAGCCCCCATACATCTCCTCCCATTATTCCAGTACGTGCCTCTATATCAGCGGCCTGCACATGATTAAAAACGGAGAACAATGCAATAACAATTAATACTAGTGTCTTTTTCATCATAATTCATTTATTTACAAAGTGTAAACGGGATAAATACAGATATATTACAATCGAAGATTTATCCCTATCAGTAAACTACCTCTCAATTGTGTATGACAACTCATTATCACCAAAAGGAAAAGAAATAATATAAGAATACGCATATTCAACGAAAAGGAAGTTTATAGGCTACATATACACTCCATGTTCTGTTTTTTAAATCATCAGCACCTCTAATAGGAAAAAAATCTGATAATTTGGAAATTCCCAAATCATACAATACTCCTATTTGTAAATCATACATAACTAATTCTATATTAAAACTACAACCAATATCCCAGCGATTCATACCGGGGAAAACCTTTCTTCCATAAGAGGATGTCTCAAAGGAGATAGATTCAAAAGGCCTTATACCTGCCTTATAAGTATTATCTAGTCGCCCTATAGAACCTTTCCCTGAAAGTCCATAAGAAAAATAAGGCCCGCTTTTTAACCGGATAGATAAGTCTTTATACAAAGAATGACCTATCGACAACATCAATGGTATTTTCATATATGTTGTTTTCAAATCCATAGATACCAAATCGGCATTTATCGGATATTCTGATATGTTTATAGTTCCTTTTATATTATTAGCCCCTTTTTGAGTAATATAAATTCCACTTTCTAATCCCCAAAAGGAAGAAAAATTATACAAAGCAGACACTCCTACATTATAAGAGATAAAAGACTGAGAAGACTCAATACCGGATAAAGAAGAAATATTAAACCCCACATTGGGTGATACAGACAGTTGTGAATGCAGTGACGTAAAATTCAATATACAAATAGAAATTATACAGAAAAATATCTTCATAACCTTTTGTGTTAAAATGCTATACCCAAAGATACCCAAAAGCATCATTGATATAGCATTCTGTTTATATTTTATTTATCGGTAAGAATTGGCAGAGTATAAGCAACTCCATTCTCAGAGTACATTTTCCAAATACCCCATTCAGGTGTATTTACTTGAGCTATATTTTTTCTAGAGTTTATATATTCCCGATCCAAAATAGTTTCGACAATTTCATCATCATGATTTTGAAATGGTATTTTTGCATTTACCCCATAATCCTTCCCATTAAATTTAATACCTAAAGAAAACTCCCAGTTCTTAGTATCGCCATTGTCTTCTTCTATAATTTTCAAACCGCATTGGAGTTGTTCTTGCCTCCAACTGGTTATCAAAGGGGTTGTGAATGTCTTTATTTTACTTTTAGATATTTCTTTTCGCGACCAAGTTTTTCTTAGTTTTGTTACAGGAGCTTTCATTCCTCCCTCTATTTCGGGATATGCACATCGTACAACAATTTCAGAACCTCCAGCCAATACACCATCTAACTGTTTAAAAACCCTCATATTTTGAATATAAAAAGTATATATCAAATCAGGATCAGTCTTAGGTTCCCAAATGATATATCGTGGCTCCGGATGAATAATATTAGTATCAACAGGCTGATCAAATACAACTCCATTTTTTTCGTATATACCATTCTCAAAATCAGGTAAATTTTCATATCTTGTTTCGTTCCTGTTTATAATCCATACTGGATTTTCCGTAACATATACTTCATCTACAATTACTGTATCAATACTGATCGTACCATCAGCTTCCTTCACTTGCTTATAACCATAATTCCAATCTTCATTCCCATTTTCGGGATTAAATGTAATTACGGGCAATGTCTCACCATCCCAATCCTCTGAATAAGGCCAATAGATTTGAATATCATTTTGGGATAAGTATTCAAAAAAATCAGAAGAAGAAATTGATGATTTTAATAATGAATGAGATATTTTATCACTCATTTTTTGTATTAAACTTGAAGTATTCCCCATACGACATAACTTACTATTAGAGGGACTTAACATATCTGCAAATCTATATTCTTCATCTAATCCATAATTTACAGACCGATCAATTCCAATTTTCACTTCATTCATTATCGCTTGATCTATCTCTATAGATGCCAACAACTGAGCTACTGTCGAGTTTTCAACTATATTTCCTACCGATTTCGTTTTAAGATTTTGATCCGGTATAGACACACTTCCCAAATCCTCATTAGAGCAGGACACTATAACTAACAAAGAGACTATAGCAACACACAATTTAAATACATTCATTACATTAATAATTAGTTAGTAGTTATTTATTTCAAAAAAACCTTGTAATTCTATCTCATCCAAGAATATACATAAGACATATTTACCTTTCCCGATCATAGGTAATGGCAGTACATATGTACCTTCCATTTTCACTTCATTATTATATATACTATTACCAGAAAAGTCAGTTATAATAACTTTGATATTTTCTTTACCATTCTTCAAGTCCAATGTCAATTCTCTACTCTCCTCATCAATAAAAACCTCTATAGGAGGTTGTGGGAACCGAGCATGATCATTCAAATCGATTTTCCTTTTGGCAAAACCGAAAACCGTTACACACAACAACACCATAACTAATAATAATCTATTCATATTCATTCAAGATTAAATTCCAGGGGCAAAGGTACAGGCCTAATCCTAAGCAGAAGGTCAAAATCCATCAAAGGATATGTATGGGAGCAAGCGCTTAGCATCAGACAAAAACACTAATAATCAACACACAATCCAGCTCATACATATAAAAATATATGTATGAGGTCTCTAATTACCCTTTTCGTAGCATCAAATCACAAGCCGGAAATAAACTCTTCTAACGTTGTATTGGTATTTTCTAATTTGCCTTTCTTCATGATACGATAACGTTTGTGGCTGACAGAGGTAGGCTGGATATTTAAAAGAATAGATAATTGCTGACTGTTTAATCCAATTTTCAGCAAACAGCAAAAACGTATCTCATCTTCAGTTAGATTTGAAAAGCTATTTTGTAAGTTATCGATAAAGAACAAATAAGTAGTTTTTAATATTTCTTTTAATGTCAACCATTCCTGATCTGTTAACAAACACTTTTTAGCTTCTTCCACCGATTGAGAGTTTCTAATTATTTTTTTATAGACAGCAGAACTCTTCAATATATTTTCCCTGATCTTCAATATATCAGTACTTAATCCTTCTACTGCAAATTCCTTTTCTTGCAAGGTATAGTTCGCATCAGCTATTTTTTTCTGTTGATCAAGTATATATCTATTTTTTAAAGCAACTCTATATTTATATAATACAAACAAAAATAAGCTCACCAATAACAGAAAAATACAAACAATAAAAATTTCCTGATTTCTAATTTGCAACTCATTATTATCATTCAACAAATTTGCATAGTCATATCTTCTTTCTACTTTTAGAACATCTATCCGAGCTTTTAAATCCGCTATAGAATCTGCATAATTAGTATACTGTTCATAATAACCCAAAGACAAAGAATAATTTCCCTGTTCTTTTTCTAGTAAGTATAATTGATACAACAGGCCTCCCGTAAGTCTACGCTTCGCAGTACGATAAATAGAAGCCATTTCTATATACTCTCGTGCCTTTCCATATTCCTTTTTTCGTGTATATAAATCAACCAAAGCCAAATAAGTAGGAGCACTACCTGCTTTATCATAAGCAATCGATTGAAACAAGTATTTTTCTGCTAATGAATAATTACCCATTTCTTTATAGTTAATCCCCAAGCGGTTAGTTATAGAACTTAATAATAATGAATCATTCAGACTCAATGCCAATCGATAAGCCTTTTGGAACGATTCCGAAGCCTCACCATACTCTTCTTTTATGGTATAATTCGAACCGATATCACGAATCGAATAAATATAATTCAGGCTATCTCCTCCTCTTAGATAATATTCTCCGGATAGTTGATAATAGCGTTGTGCCTCATCGTAATTATCATCATAATCATGTAATCCGGCAATTTTATTGTACAATTTCCCGACCAGCAAATATTTTTTCGCTTTTTTCGCTATCTCTACCGCCTGTAAATAAGATTTCATAGCCCACTCAAAATCGGTCTCCTCCTCATAGGACATTCCCAAATACAACAGGCAATTCATCTTTTCTTCTTGCGAACCATGTTTTTCGTAATAAGCATTTGCCCTCTCCATTTGAGGGACAAACGGCATATCCTCACCTAACTGTTCGGATAAACCGGCATAGATCAAACAGAAATGAGCAAAGATTTTATCATTCAGCACATCCGGATTAGTAATGCTTTCTAAAAGAGAAAAAGCGCTATCCGGTTGTTCAATCCGGATCAACTCTTCCGCTTCCTTTATCTTTATACTGATCTCATTGTTACTTTTACATGAAAAGAACAAACAGAAAAGAATAAATAGTAGTATAGCGTTTTTCATATCAATACTTGTGTGCTGTTTTGAAATGCAATATCCGAATAAAATATCAAACATACAAATTTACAGTGGGCCAAAATAAAGACACACGGACTGCACGCATGGGAATATCAATAAGATACAGTTTACCCCAATATTTCGCCATGATGTTTGATTTAAGACAGATTTAATATCAACCACTTCTCATAAAATAGTCGAAACAGAGAACGCCCAAATACATTATTTAACATTTAACCAATCAATATCAATCTTGAATCACTATTTAAAAGAAATTACAACTTCGTTTAAAACGAATTTTTTTTCATTTTAAATGAGTTTGCTCCTTTTTACATGCGAAATTTTTGTTAAATTCATGGAGGAAGAGCTTTTTTCTTCAACATTTTCATCTCCAAACACATGCTTTATAGCAGATTTATTTTCCAGAAGGAGTAAAAACATAAATGAATTCAGAATGACAAATTCACATACAAAAAGACATATTTACAACCCGAAGCCCGGAACTATTTGAAAACGAAAGCACAAAGACAAAATTACCAGACAAACAACAATATAACAACATCAGCGCCGTACCCGTGAGGCGAATAAAAAATCGCAATCCCGAACAAGGCACCGTACAGCTAACTGAAAAAGACATCATTTTACATTTTGATATCTCCCTTCTCTAAATTCGACACAAAAACAAATGACCTTAACATCAGATTCATTAAGTATATATTACTCAAGCATACTATCAAAAAGTCAATTCTAGCCAGCGGGATAAAAATACATCATATACCTGATACCATAAATCACGAACATCTTCCTCCCGATAAATCATTTCCTTTTCAAGCAAAGCATCGAGTGCTCGTTTTGAATTAGCAGGTGTTCCTATCTTATATTTCTGTATGAATGTCTTAGACTGAGGCTGATACACTTTTCCTTCTTTAGCGATTGCAATCAAAAGTTGCCATTGCACAGGACTTAACAACTGACGGTATTGAACATAAGTAGCTTGCTGAGATAATAAAAGATTACTGCAAACCTGCTTGACATCTTCCAAATGGATGTTTTTTAACGGTAAAGCATACGTGTTATTACAAATAACCTGTGTGTAATAAGTATGTAGCCTCGTCCATTCGAGAATGAAACCGATCGCTTCGTCATCTATTTTTTTTCCGCCCTCTTCAAACTTATTTTTTATAAAAGTATAATATGCATCCTGCGAAATAGGATTCAAATACATCATTTGCGTACTTGAAAAAAACGGGCGCTTGGCACTATTAAATATTTCTGCCATCATATGTTTGTTACTTCCACTAAAAATAAACCGTGTCTTCTGCAGGTTCTGTATCCGTGAACGAAGTAATGCTTCTATATTTACCTCCTGATAATTAGCCACTTGTTGAAACTCGTCAATTGCGACTACTGTCTGCTGAGCTTCGTTTTCCAAGAACTGAAATATACCGGTAAGTGTCTTTTCTGTAGTTCTCATCTCAGTAAACCCAAAACTAACTTCTGGCGCCCCAGTCAAAGGATCATACGAAATGACCGGATGAAACCCCTTCAACAAATCAAGAAAACGCTTTCCGAAACTTTTGTGTTCCGGAATTTGTTGCAAAATGGCTTGTGAGAGATTTTCCGTAAATTCTTTCAAATTCTGTGTAGGATATATGTCTACATATATACAATGACAAGTGTTATCAACCCTCAAATCCTCAAACAAACGATGTATTAACGACGATTTTCCCAATCTCCGCAGAGAGATAAGCGTCGTATTTATATTATTTTCGACCTGTTTTTTTAAAGTCATTAATTCATATTCCCGATCACAGAAAAATGATTTACCAATATAACCTGCTATTGGAAAAGGATTTACACTACTAAAAGCCATATTGCATAAGTTTTATGAATTACAAATATACACTTTTTTATGATACATTTTGTATGATACATTTTGTATGATGCTTTTTATTAACAAGCACAAACCTTGCCCCCCTATCGACTGTCGGTATAGTTTTGGATTTTGATAATTTTCTTCTCAAATCTGACACAAGTACAGGTTCGCTATTTGAGCATCGACAAAAATCATATACATTTGTTGCGATCCATCTAGAACTAAACTTTGTCGATATGAAACTTAAATCCGGTATTTCAATTCTTTTGTCATTTCTTTTTGTTTTGACAGCAAATGCAACTCTTACTCCCGTCAGGCTCACCTGTGAATACCTGGTCGATCCCTCCATTATAGATGCCCGGCATCCCCGGTTGTCGTGGATCAATACAGCCGCTCCCGGTGAACGAGGACAACAACAGACCGCCTATCAGATACGGGTTGCTTCATCGGCCGATAAACTGAAAAAGGAACAGGCCGACCTTTGGGACAGTGGTAAGAAAAAAAGTAGCCAGTCCTTTCTGGTTCGTTACGAAGGAAAGTCGTTACAATCAAGACAGGAATGCTGGTGGCAAGTCCGCGTTTGGGATGCCAATGGAAAAATATCGGACTGGAGTGAACCTGCCTGCTGGAATATGGGATTACTGAATGCCGATGAATGGAAAGCACAATGGATCGGTGCTCCCTGGCAAGGCGAAGAAGCCACGGCAAAATCGGTAGATAAAACACTTCCTCCTGCCCCACTCTTCCGAAAAGATTTTACCGTTTCCAAAGAAATATCTTCAGCAAAAATCTATATTAGCGGATTGGGTTATTTTGAATTATATCTGAACGGAGAAAAAGTCGGCAACGACGTTCTGGTTCCTAATCAGACCAATTATGGGAAACGGGACGACCTGGATGTGACCCGTGTGACCCTCGACGATAATTTCAAAGGCTATAATATACTATATCTCTGCTACGACCTGAAAGAAGCATTAAAACAAGGTAAAAATGCACTCGGCTGCCTGCTAGGTAACGGCTTTTATAATGCGGCGCTAAGCTGGACAATGCCCTACGGATCGCCCCGTCTGATCGCACAGTTACATATCGGCTACACCGACGGCAGCGAGGAGGTCATCACATCGGACACTTCCTGGAAAGTATCGCGTAGCGCCATTGTCTTAGATGGAATTTACCAGGGAGAACATTATGACGCCCGGCTGGAACAGCCGGATTGGTGCTCACCGGACAAACCGGCTGACGGATGGGAGTCTGCCGTCGTACGGAAAGCGCCGGAAGGTGAACTACAGGCACAGATGTCTCATTCCGACAAGGTTATGGAAGTCTTGAAACCGAAAAAGATCACACGACTGGAAAACGGGAATTACAAAGTCGATTTCGGGGAAGAAATATCCGGCTGGGTACATCTGCATAATATGCAGGGAGAAGCCGGCCGGAAAGTGGAAATCCGTTATATCTGTGAATCGCCGAACGGTTCCAACTCTTATACGATGAAAGGAGACGGACCGGAATCGTATGCCGCCCGCTTTACCTGGTTTGTCTTCCGGGAAGCAGAGATTATCAACTGGCCGGGTGAACTCCGGGAAAATAACCTGACAGCGGAAGCTGTATATACGGAGCTTGAGACAACCGGGCATTTCGACTGCTCAAACCCGCTTTTCAACCAGATCAATAAGATATGGAGACGAAGCCTGACCGACAACTCGCACGGCAGTATTATCAGCGACTGTCCCCATCGGGAGCGTTCTGCCTATACCGGCGACGGACAGGTGGCTTGCGTCACCGTCATGCATAATTATGATGCGGCAGCTTTATATACCAAATGGATCAAAGACATATTGCTTGCCCAGAACAAAGCGACCGGTTATGTTCCGAACGGTGCACCCTGGCAACCCGGCTGCGGAGGCGGCGTGGCATGGGGAGCAGCTATGAACATTATGCCGTGGGAGTTTTATCAGCATTATGCAGATAAAGATTTGCTGGCTGCCAATTATACCGGAATGAAAGAACAGCTCCGGTACATGCAAACCTGGGTAGATTCCGACGGCATCATGCTTTCGCAGATAAAAAGCAACGGAAATGTCAGCGAATGGCACAACCTGGGAGAATGGTGCCCGGCAGACGGATTCCCTCCGAAAGACCTGGTTCATACATTCTATCTCTGGCGTTGTGCCGATCTTACGGCAAAAGCGGCATCCGCACTGGGAGAGAAAAAGGATGCAAACCTTTTCTCCGCTCTGGCAGAGAAAACACGGCAGGCTTTCCACAAACGTTTTTATAATCCGGAGACTAAAACGTATGGTCCTTCAGGCAGCAATATCTTCGCTCTGGTGATGGGAGTTCCGGATGAAGTAAAGAAAGATGTACAGGAAACGGTACGGGAAGAAGTGCGTGCCCATAACGGACACTTATACACAGGTATTTTCGGTACTCAATTCTTTTTTGAGACACTGGCAGACAACGGGATGAATGAACTGGCTTATGAAGCCATGGATAAAAAAGACATGCCTGGTTACGGCTGGTGGATTTCCCAGGGTGCCACTACCACCTGGGAGGAATGGAACGGTAACAATTCCCGGAATCATCCGATGTTCGGCGGCGGTTTCACCTGGTTCTACCGGAAACTGGCGGGTTTGAACACTGATCAGAAGGAAGTCGGCTACAAACATATCATCATCAAACCGTGCCCTCCCGAAGCTATTTCTTATGCAACTTATTCAACCCGCACTCCGTATGGTGTTGCCGGCATAGACTGGAAAAAACAGGAGAAGAGTTTCAAAATGGATGTGGAAGTTCCGGTCGGAAGTCACGCCACGGTTTATCTTCCGGTTATTTCCGGAAAAACAGTGAAAGAGAGCGGTAATGCTATCCATAAAGTAAAAGGAATCCGTTTTAAAGGTATACAGGATGGATATGCTGTTATGGAAGTGCCATCCGGAAAATATAGCTTTGAAACGGATTAAAAAAGAAGCCCCCCTTTTTACTTTACAGAAGAAAATAACGCTTCTGCTATCAGCAAATCGAACGGTGTCGTTAGCTTGATATTCTCACGATTTCCGGGAACCAGCTGAACCGATATCCCGGCAGCCTCAACAACAGATGCATCATCCGTGAAAAGGGGGGTAAAAGGCTGCTCGTATGCTTTTAATAATATGTCACTGCGAAAAACCTGTGGTGTCTGTACCGCAACATACCGTCCGCGATCTACCGGATGCGACTCGTTTCCGTCCGTCTCGCGCAATGAATCGATCATAGGCAACACAGGGATTGCCGCCCCACTTTGTTCTGCTTCCGCAAAACAGCTGCCGATCACTTCGGAAGAGACAAACGGGCGTACGCCGTCGTGCACTGCAACCAAGGCTTTTTCATTCCTCCCGGATGTATTTCCTATTTCTTCCGAAAGGAATTGCAATCCGTTCCGGACGGAATGAAAACGGGTCTCGCCGCCATTCGCTATCCGGTGAGGTGCTTTACAGCCGATCTCCCGGCAAAGCATGTTCCAATAAGGTTGATGGTCTTCGGGGAGAACCAGTATCAATTCTGCCGAAGCATCCCAACGGTGAAATGTTTCCAATGTATGCATCAGGATGGGTTTCCCTTCCAGCGGGATAAACTGCTTAGGCAGATCTCCTCCCATCCGAAGTCCTTTTCCCCCGGCTACGATCAATACATATTTACGCATCACTCCAGCTCCTCCAAAACCTTTTTTACATCTTCATCCACCTTATACAGTTTCTCTTTACACAGCTTGATTAAACGGGTTGCCTCCTTCACTTTCTCGGAGAGTATATCCACATCCAATTCGCCGTTCTCTATATCGGCAACGATCTTCCGCAGTTTTTCAACCGCTTCATTGTATGTTTCCTCTTTCTTTGTCATATTTCTGAATGATTTATTTTTTAACGATACTCTTCACCTCACCATCCGCAAACCGCGTGACCAGCTCGTCACCGGAACTCAACTCGGTTGCATGTTTGATGATTTTACCATCTTTCAGGACCAGGCTGTATCCCCGTTTCAGTACATAGTCGGGAGAAGCCATTTTGATAAACTGCTCTGTCAGTTGGATAAAACGGGCATCTTCCGCCAAACGGGAAGTTACACGGTTCTGCAATTGCATCTGCATACTTTCCAAAGCCGAACGACGGCGAAGCAACATGGCAGAAGCAGACGCCGGCAGCTTATTTCCGACCATTTGCAGGAATGACCGGTTACGTTCGATCCGGTTCGTTACGATCACCGGCAGACGCGCGCCCAGTAATTGCAGGAAATTCTTCTGCTTCAGCAGTATATTATTAGCCAGTTCGCAGACATCCTGTTGAAGTTCTTCCAGTTCTTCAGCGGCGGCATCCATACGGCCGATCAGGAACTCAGCCACTGCTGTAGGCGTTTTCATCCGTGTATGGGCAACCATATCGAGAATGGTGTCATCGCGCTCATGCCCGATACCGGTTATCACAGGTAGCGGAAACTGGGCACAGTTAGCCGCCAGCAGATAGGAATCGAAACTATTCAGATCCGATGTGGAACCACCTCCGCGGATGATCACGACCACATCAAAACAGTCGATATGATGATAAATACGGTCGAGCGCAGCAATAACCGACTCTTCCGTCCTTTCTCCCTGCATCAGCGCAGGGAATAGTTTTGTATAGAAGGAATAACCGGCTTTATTACCCGCCAGCTGATTCAGAAAATCCTCATAACCGGCAGCCGTAGGTGAAGTAACGACGGCAATACGTTTCGGCAGGACAGGGAACGGTAATTCCTTATTCAGCGTAAACACGCCTTCTTCCTTCAACTGGCGAATGATCTCCATCCGCTTCCGCAACATATCCCCCAACGTATAGGCCGGATCGATATCCAACACTGTCAGGCTGTATCCGTATAACTCATGGAACTCAACGGATACTTTTACCAACACTTTCAACCCGGAAGCAAACAACTGTCCGGTCTCCATCTCGAAATAAGGTTTCAGCATCCGGAACGTCTTTGCCCATATCGAGCCGCGTGCTTTGGCTACCAGTTGTCCGGTTACCGGATTCTTCTCGATGAACTCCAGATAACAATGCCCGGAAGATGCATTTGTCCGCACATCGCTCATTTCCGCCCGTACCCAGCAGGTACCTGGAAATGCTTCACTGACAGCGACGTGAACCAGATTATTCAGTTCCAGCAAAGAGAACTCCCTGCGTTCATTTCCCGTATACTCCGGATTAATGTTCAGCCCTGGCATATTGCGTTCCTTTCTTATAGGCTTTATATATATTCGGAATGCCATACCCCAGTTCAGCATCAGGGCGTTTGGCCTGGCTCGATACCTCCTGCAATAAGGCTATGATTTCTTTGTTGCTTAATCCGGGCAATGCCTGCCACAAGCAGACGCCCATCCCTGCCAATATAGGGGTCGCAAAGGATGTTCCGCTGGCATACCGTATATTTCCCTGCGGATCGATCACACAGCTACCTGATCCCAGCGCGACAACATCCGGTTTCACACGATAATCGGCTGTAAAACCGACGGAACTGAAAACACTCTTTTTCTTTTCTTCCGTGACAGATCCTACCGTCAGGATATCCGAAGCATCCGAAGGAAAGGTAATCTTCCCCCAGCTACCGTTTCCTTCATTTCCTGCGCTACAGAACATCAGGATACCTTTCTGGCCAGCCAGATGGGCGGCCTGGCTGATCAGTGAACTCTTCCCGTCGAGGGCAGCCTGGTCGTAAGATAACTCGTCCGCATCGAAAGCAAAATAACCTAATGAAGAAGAGATCACATCCACTCCCACGCTATCAGCATATTCGACGGCCGCTGCCCAATAATCTTCTTCTATCGGATATTCCGAATCGCTGTCTTCGCTCTTGATCAGCAAATAAGACGCTTTAGGGGCTGTTCCCACCATTATACCGGGCATATTGGCAGCCATACAGGATAATACTTTCGTCCCGTGATCATCAGCTTCATAAACGCTACGTCCGGGATAAATCACATTGTGCGTCCCGATCAGTTGCAGGGAATCGAATACACAGATACGGTCGACATTCTGGAAACCGGCGTCGATCACCGCAACACGCATTCCTTCTCCCCTGAATCCGGCTTCATGCAATTTGACACCGTTCAACATTTTGATCTGGTTTTCCGCATATCCGTATTTTTCTTTCAGAGGCGTATCGGATGGAACAAGGCGTATCTCCTGATCGTCTTCCTGGGCCGGAACAACATCATTGCTTCCTTTCCAGACCCATTTTACCGAATCGACCATTGCCAGCCCTTTGAGCCGGTCGGCAACAGTACTGTCCTTACTGGCGACAACCACAGTGGAAAGCCATTTACTCTGCACTACCGGTTCTCCCCCGGTGGCAGCCAATGTATCCAGATAAGCCCGGGCAATAGGAAGATCGGAGACAGTAACAGGGGTTCCCGACTTTTTACGCCGTTGTATGGATTCTTTCGACAGGAATGCTTCCGGTTCGTCTACAGAAAATCCGGAATCGCCTTTATCTTTCAGGTAAACACGAAAACAATAGCTTTCTCCGGCAGTGAGCCACGAAGAAAAGCAGCATAACAAAACAAACAGTCCTATATATTTTTTCATGGGAACATATAACTCAACCCTACAAAAGTAGTAATTGCCGTGGATATAAAAAAGCCCGGCAACTCACAAGGAGGCCGGGCTTCTATTTTTTAGAATAATTTATTCGTTGATGTTGCAGATAGGGATTTCACGTTTCACACTCTGACGCAAAGAGATCAATGTCTCCGTAGCCGTCACACCCGGTATCTCCTGAATTTTAGAATTTAACAATTCCATCAGATGCTCATTATCACGGGCATACAATTTGATCAGCATTGTGTACGGACCTGTTGTAAAATGACATTCGACTACTTCCGGAATCTTCTCGAACTCAGGTACGACATCTTTGTACATGGAACCACGTTCCAACTTTACCCCGATGTATGTACAGGTATTATATCCCAGAATCTTCGGATTAATATGATAACCTGACCCAACGATCACATTCATATCAATCATGCGCTGTACCCGTTGATGGATGGCTGCACGCGACACGCCACACTCTTCAGCTACATCCTTGAAAGGAATCCTGGCATTTTTTGAAATAATGTTCAATATCTGCCGGTCCAGTTTGTCTATTTTCTCCATTTTCTCTATCGCTTTATTATACGCTCTTGTTATTTATATATCAAAAGTATATAATTATTTTCAACAATCTATCATTCTGAAAGAAAAAAGTACTAAATAAATAATAAAAGCGGGCAAATAATGCTTTTTAGCATAATTTACCCGCCCCTTTATTTACAAATGTAATATTGTTATTTCTGGTCGTCTTTCACGATATCCAGTAATTCTATTTCAAACTTCAAAGTACTGTTCGGTTTGATATTGCTTCCGCGAGGAGGTTGTTGGCCATAACCCAATTCAGCCGGAACCCAAATAATATATTTAGAACCAACCGGCATAATCTGCAGAACTTCAGTCCATCCCGCAATCACCCGGTCTACAGCAAATTCAGCAGGTTCACCACGATCTACAGAGCTATCGAACTTAGTTCCGTCCAGCAATGTACCTGTATAGTGTACTTTTACCCGATCTTCTTTTGCAGGTTTTGCACCTGTTCCTTCTGTTTCCACTTTATACTGCAAACCGCTTTCTGTAGTGATAACACCTTCTTTTGTCTTGTTTTCAGCAAGGAACTTATCTCCTTCTTCTTTTGCTTTCTCAGCTTCTTTAGCCTGAGCTTCTACAAAATAAGTGTTCAGAAAAGCCTGAGCCTGTTCCATAGTCATCTTCGCACCAGTAGTATCGTTCTTCAAAGCTGCTTCGAAACCAGCCAACAGATCGTCTACATTAACAGGACCACCAGGCATGCCTTCCAAATTCTGTTTGAACATACTTCCGTTCGCAATACCGATTGCATAGCTCGCGCTATCCGCACCAGTTTTCAGGCTGGCACTTCTTTTTGAGTCACAAGATGTGGCAGAAACGCCCAACGCTACAATAACCGTAGCAACTAAAACATTAATCTTTTTCATTTTTCTCTATAAATTATTTTACTATGTCCAATAATTCGACATCAAAAACCAATGCGCTGTTCGGTTCGATAGCTTCTCCTGCTCCATGTTCGCCATAAGCCAGGTTGGAAGGGATGAACAGTCTCCATTTGGAACCTACCGGCATTAGCTGCAATGCTTCCACCCATCCCGGGATTACCTGCGATACTCCGAATACAGCCGGTTCGCCGCGCTGTACTGAACTATCAAACACTGTACCGTTGATTAAAGTTCCGTGATAATGACATTTTACGTTGTCGGAAGCAGTCGGCGTTGGGCCTTCACCTTTCTGAAGTACCTGATATTGCAATCCGCTGGGCAGCGTTACAACACCTGCTTTTCCTTTATTGATAGTCAGGAATTCTTCGCCTGCTTTCTTATTGATTTCAAATTTTTCTTTTTGTAGCTTCATGAAGTAATCGTTGATCACCTGCTTAGCTTCGTCATAACTGATTTCAGGAGTCTGGCCGCCCAAAATATCTTTCAATCCTTTCACAAAGTCTTCAATCTGAAGATCATTAATGCCCGAGTTCTGGAAATTATTTCCGATACTTAAGCCAAGTGCATAACTTACTTTATCCATTCTTTTTCGTTTTCAACTAATTACAAGCTACAAAAGTAATGCTTTTAACTACACAAACGACATCAAAAGGTACTTTTTTATTACTTTTGCATCTGTTATGGGAGAACAACGAACGGAATCTTCACTATTTTCAACGCTCTTCGATCAATTCAGAGAGCCGTTCATCTTGTTTGCCAATTCATACGTAAGGGATATGGCCGCCGCGGAGGATATTTACATGGAGGCTATTATCCAGTATTGGGAGAAAAGAAAGGAGCTACCTGCCGACACCAATATCCCCGGATACCTATTAACATCTGTAAAAAATAAGGCACTCAACCACTTACGACACCTAACCTTCCGGACTAATGCGGAAGATCAGCTATATGACCACCGCCAACGTGAACTCAATTTCCGTATCTCTTCCCTCGAGTCGTGCGATCCGTCAGAGCTCTTCACCATCGAAGTAAAAGAGATCATCCGGAAAACACTGGATGAATTACCGGAACAGACCCGTACGATCTTCTTTAAAAGCCGGTACGAGAATATGACCAACCGGGAGATCGCGGCAGAACTGGACCTCAGCATCAAAACAATCGAGTTCCATATTTCGAAAGCATTGAAACTATTCCGCAGCAGGTTAAAGGATTATTTGCCGTTACTTATGGTTCTGACCCAAATAGGAGAACTCTGATAGTTAACCGGACAGCCTGAAATAGAAATAACAGAGAAACTTAAACTTTCCGGCAGACAAATCGTTTATATAATAAAACGATAAGATTATGAGATGTATTAAGATATGGGGAATAGCGTTGGCTGCAATTACAGCGAGTGCACAGTTCAGCCCGGCAGATGCCTGTACCAGAGTTGTCTATCAGGGAAAAGGGAATACGGTATTGACCGGACGGACAATGGACTGGAAAGAAGACAGCCGCAGTAACCTCTGGATATTTCCACGAGGAATGCAACGCAATGGCGAAATAGGTAAAAATCCATTGGAATGGACTTCTAAATATGGTAGCGTAGTTACTTCAGCATACGACATTTGCAGTACGGACGGGATGAATGAAAAAGGACTGGTAGCCAACCTGCTCTGGCTCGCTGAATCGGAGTATCCTCAATGGGACGGCAAGAAGCCGGGATTATCCATTGCTGCCTGGGTTCAATATATGCTGGATAATTTTGCGACAGTAGACGAAGCTGTCGATTTTGTTGAAAAAGGGACATTTGAAGTGGTATCGGATATGATGCCGGACGGAACCCGGATGGCGACATTACACCTTTCCATCTCTGATGATAACGGCGACAATGCCATCTTCGAATATGTGAACGGGAAATTGAACATCCACCATAACAAATCATACCAGGTCATGACCAACTCACCTGTTTTCGACCAACAGTTAGCTCTGGACGAATACTGGAAGAATATCGGAGGAACGACTTTCTTACCCGGAACCAACCGGGCAGCCGACCGTTTTGTTCGCGCTTCTTTCTATATCAATGCCATACCGAAGGTAGAAGATACACGCATGGCGGTGGCTAGTGTATTCAGTGTAATTCGTAACACGTCGGTTCCGTTAGGTATTACGACACCCGATCAACCGAATATTTCATCTACGATATGGAGAACCGTTTCCGATCAAAAGAATAAAGTCTATTATTACGAATCGACCATTCACCCTAATATCTTCTGGGTTGATTTCAAGGATGTGGATTTTTCAGAAAAGGCACCGGTTAAAATGCTGGACCTGGTGGGCGGTAAAACCTATGCGGGTAATACGGCAGATCAGTTTGTCGTAACTGAACCATTCAAATTCCTGGGAGCTCATTAAGCTCCCTTTTTTTATGCAATATCTTCACTCAACTTTACCCTCAGATCATTTTGATAGGTGTGCATGAACTTCTCCAGATTGAAGAATAAGCGGGAAAGAACTTTGAGGAAAGGATTTTTCATCCGAATGGTTTCCGTCGACGTAAAATGCGTCCCGCCTGTGCTGGTTGCTTTCAATTCTCCTTTCCAGTGACCGGTGAATCCGTTTCCCCGGACAATATCGAACTCATACAAAGAATAAGGCTTTTTATGGGCAGTCCGAAAACGGATGACGGAGCCATTCTTCGCTATCTCATCCCAGACTTCTATCCCGTCATTTTCTTCTATAATGACAATTTCTTCCAGATCGCTGCGATAACCGTAATCGGCATTATTCGTCAGCGCATTATATACCTTCTCCGGCGATGCGTTATAATAACATTCACTGGTTGCGGTCCTTTCATTCGGCAAAAGAAGTCCGATGATAAAAATCAAAGCGACAATCCCTGCCACGACAATTAAAAAATAGATAAAGAAAGACATCATTATAAGCTTATTTCTAAATAACTGAATCACTGATTGTTTACAAATATAACCAATTAAAAGAATATAACAGAAACATTCCCGATAAAATCCATACCGCCTTTCCGGGATAAACAAAAAAGGTTTGCTTCGGGAGCAAACCTCTATAAACAATTAAAGCCTGTCTCACGACAAGCCCTAATCAAACTTTGTTAACCTTAAATCTAATACTATTATGAAAAAACCACAGTACAAAGATACGGCTGTAGCAAGTGTTTGTCAAGCTTTTTAGAGACAATATATGTTAAGCGGAAAAGCCTCTTTCGCCAAAAAGTGTTAGTGATGATAAAACTATATACAATACAGACAAAAACTGCTAAAATTAACAGTTAAAAGAGGCTTTTCCACCGAGATATCCGATATCGATCTAGAGCACCAACTCTTCAAATAATTTTCCGAACGTTGCCTCCAGATCGCAGGAAAAGCCGGGATGCGGGCGGGAGGTCTGTATCGAAGAGCTCCGTACAGCCGTCAGCCAGCGAAAACGTTCAGGAATATCCATCGCTGCGATCGGACCTGCACTTTTAGCACCGGAACAGATATGATCGAATACTTTCAGACTGGCATACAACGAATCCATATCCAGCTCCGATGAAAACAGACGGAGCTTCTTCTCGTTCACCTGATAACGGGCCTTTATAAAACGGGCCTGTTTCGAGAACATGATAATGCCAACATTAATAAACTCCTCACGTTCCACCCGGGGAACAAAGCGGATAACGGCGTATTCATATAAGTGCTTTCCTTGCATCTTGCGCTTCTTTTATAAATGTTTCGGAATGGGCAATCCTTTCTGTCAGAAATTCCATATAGACATCTCTTATCTCCTGCGGCGTACCGGGACTTTCGCTCCACTGCAACCAGTCGTCCGGGATCAGGGAGACGATCTCACGGATCTTTTCCGGAGTAAGCAGGTGTTTGAACTCAGCATTCACTTCTTCCAGCTTACCGGCCTCCGGCAACAAAGCATGATCCTTGATCTGGATAAACGGGCTCAAGGCATGTTTTCGCCAGTTCGACCATGAATAATGGAAGTAGAGCGATGCTCCATGATCGATCAGCCATAATTCCTTATGCCACATCAGCATATTGGTATTGCGGGTCGTACGGTCCACATTGGTCAGCAGGGCATCCAGCCAGACAATCTGCGAAGCCAGCTTTTCTCCTACCTTATTAACTACCGGGTCGAATGTCAGTGCGCCCGACAAGAAATGCAATCCCAGGTTCAGACCACGGCTGGCCTGCAACAGGTCTTGTATCTCTTCATCGCCTTCCGTTCTTCCGAAAGCCTCGTCCAGATTCAGAAATACCAATTCCGGGACACGAAAACCCAGTGCACGTGCGACTTCGCCACCGATCAATTCGGCAATAAGCGCTTTAGTCCCATGACCGGCGCCACGAAACTTTACAACATATTTATATTCGTCGTCAGCTTCAGCCAAAGCCGGCAACGAGCCACCTTCCCGTAAAGGCATAATATATCTGACAACATTCGCTGTTCGCAATTCCATATTCAAATGCTTTTGACAAAGATAAAGATACTTCCTGTTTACACAAAAGAAACAATCAACATCTCTAAAACAATATAAACAGGCAGTTGTTTTAAATGAAAAGGCGTTATCGGATTATACAGGCTATAAAATCATTGGCTTATGTCGCATTCTTCCCATCATTTATTAAGAAGCAGGGAGCAGGAAAGAGCTTCCGTCTCCTATTCGGAACTGTTGTTCGACCTGATCTATGTCTTTGCTGTCACACAGCTGTCGCATTATCTGCTTCATCACCTGGACTGGCAAGGATATGTACAGGAAATCATCCTGTGGTTTGCTGTCTGGCTCGCCTGGCAACATACAACCTGGGTGACCAACTGGTTCGACCCCGAAACACGTTCCATCCGGATACTACTGTTTATCCTGATGCTGGTCGGATTGATCATGGCTTCGGCTATTCCCGAAGCTTATACAAGCCGGGGGCTGATCTTTGCTGCCTGTTATGTCGCTATCCAGTTAGGGAGGACAATCGTAATTGTCTTTCTACTGGATAAAAAGCACCATCTATCCCCTAATTTCAAACGTATATTGGGCTGGTTTTGTATCTCTGCCGTATTCTGGATAACAGGGGCATTCAGCGAAGGGGACACACGTATTCTTTTGTGGCTGGTTGCCGTCCTGTGCGATTATACTTCACCTATGTTCGGCTTTTACCTGCCGGGACTCGGACGGTCTATTTCCAGTAAAGAGTGGACAATCGAAGGACAACATCTGGCGGAAAGAAGCCAGTTGTTCGTCATTATCGCTTTCGGTGAGACGATTATGATGACAGGGGCTTCACTCAGCGATTTTGAGATATGGGATTCTACAATTATCTATGCAGCGATCATTTCTTTCACCAATAGCCTGGCGATGTGGTGGATTTATTTTGATGTCAGCAGTGAGGCAGGCAGCCGGAAGATCAAAAAGATATCGAATCCCGGTTTGCTCGGCCTGAAATATCACTCGATACATGTGGTACTGGTCGGTGCACTTATCATCTGTGCGGTTGGTGACGAACTGGTTGTCAATCACCCGTTGGGAGAAATGACGACAGGCGGTATCTTTGCGATGGTGGGCGGACCGATCATTTATTTAATGAGTAATGCCATATATAAATGGATCACGTGCCAGTTAATCGCCTGGTCGCATGTGATTGCGGTTATCACGCTGGCTCTCATCATCCCGTTTGCCTGTTTTTTCAATCCGCTCCAACTGAATGGGTTAACTGCACTGATATTTATCGCAGTGGTTGTTTATGAGACCTTCAGGCAAGCCGGTAGATATTTCCCGGCAAAGTCCTGATCAGACCGTTCATCTCCAGTTCAAAGAGCAGAGACGACAGTTCACGGACAGGCAGATTCAATGCAACTGCCAGTTGGTCGATATGCATCTCACCTCTTTCACGGAGAAGGGTTATTACCGGTGCTGTCCGCTCATCTTCCCCGAAAAACAATTCCGTCTGAACAGGGACGGGAGAAGCGGCTTCATTTATATCCCAGCAAAGCGCCGAGATAAGGTCGGAAGCGGAAGTTATCAGCCCAGCCTTATTCTGCCGGATCAAGGCATTGCAGCCTTTCGAATGGAGATCGTTCACCCGACCAGGGAACGCATAGACATCGCGACCATAGGAGAAAGCAAGATCAGCAGTGATCAGTGAACCGCCTTTCTCGGCAGATTCTATGACGACCGTCGCATCCGCCATACCGGCAACAATCCGGTTACGCCGTACAAAGTTCGGCTTATCCGGTTCCGTTCCGCTACGGAATTCGGTCAGCAAACCTCCACGGTCCAACATATCCACCGCTACGGAACGATGCGAAGGCGGATAAATACGATCCAATCCGTGAGCCAGCACGCCTACAGTCGGCAAGTTCACTTTAAGCGCAGCCCGATGGGCACATACGTCGATACCATAAGCCAATCCACTCACGATCAATAAGTTCGGAATAGAAAGTGAAAGGGTGTGTACCAGTTCTTCAGTCATTGCCCTGCCATACTCCGTCGCATGGCGGGTTCCTACAATGCTGATAATCCGGGAAACATTCAGATCGGCACTCCCTTTGAAATAAAGAAGTACCGGAGCATCGGAGCACTCCTTCAAACGTTTCGGGTAATTCTCATCTGTCAGGAAATAACAGATGATCTGGTTCTTTTCAATAAAGGCTAACTCTTTTTCCGCTTGCAGAAGAACTTCCGGGCGTTTGATGGCAGCAGCCGTAGCCGTGCCGAAACCCGGAATCTTCTCCAATACTTGCTGTTTTTCTGTAAAAACGCCTTCTGCATCGCCACAGGTTTGCAGAAGCTGGCGGGCCAGGATATCTCCTACCCCGTTTATCATAGTTAAGCCAATTTGGTAAATCCGGTTGTCTGTCATGATCTATATCATAGTTTATCCTGTATCCTTTTAAGCATTTCGTCGAAATATTCGCCGCGGGTCAGCTTGCCGTCCTGCACAACTACAGACTCGACTTTTCCCTTGGTTGCCAGCGCGCCGTCGGAAGCCCGGTAGATATCCTGTTCAAAAACCAGCTTCACTCCTTTCTTATACACATTCAGGCAAGAGATATAACTGTCACCGCTCTTCAAAGATGTTTTATAATCTATCTCCACATGAGAGACGAAGCCGTCCACCCCTTTATCGTGCATGGCTCCGAAATTCTCGCCCAGCGATTCGAGGAACTCATGACGGGTATGCTCCATATAATGCTGATAGTTGGAGTTGTTCACTACTCCCTGCAGGTCGCATTCATAATCGCGTACCTTGTCTGTCAGTTTAAAAATATACTCTTTCATTATTTCAGTTCTTTATCGTTGTTAGGTACCATTTTATACAGGCGGTCGGAAGGGCGTACCTTTTCAGATACTTTAAAGGAGAAACGTTCGCCTTTTACGGTCTCTTCCACCGGCTTCAGGTCGACACGTATCTCATCGATGGTCTGCATCACCGCACCGGTTGTCGGGCCTGTGATCAGAATCTCATCTCCCGCTTTCAGCGAGCCCGATTCCATTTCAAATTCAGCCACACCGATGCCGCTGAAGTATTTGATGCCTTTCGCCACATATACTTTCTTTTTGGTCGAACCGGAACCATACTTGCTGCTCCATTCCCCCAAACGCTGTCCCAGATAATAGCCGTCCCAGAAGCCCCGGTTGAAGACACTTCTCAGACGCTCGTCCCAGACAGCGACCTTTTCTTCATCATATGTTCCACTGCAATAAGCCTTCACTGCTTCTTTATAGCATTCAGTCACGAGACGCACATATTCCGGTCCGCGGGCACGGCCCTCGATCTTGAATACCCGCACGCCTGCATCCATCATCTTGTTCATGAAATGGATCGTTTTCAGGTCTTTGGGCGACATGATATATTGGTTTTCTATATCCAGTTCGATGTTGCTGTCCTTATCTTTCACCGTATATCCGCGGCGGCAGATCTGCATGCAAGCTCCGCGGTTGGCAGACGCATTCATTTCATGCAGGCTCAAATAGCATTTACCGGAAACAGCCATACACAAGGCTCCGTGGGCAAACATCTCGATACGGATCAGTTCGCCTCTCGGACCGGTTATCTGCTGCTCTACAATCTGTTGGTAGATTTCGGCTACCTGTTTCAGATTCAATTCGCGTGCCAGCACCACCACATCGGCAAACTGGGCGTAGAACTTCAGCGCCTCCACATTCGATATATTCAGTTGGGTAGACAGGTGAACCTCCTGCCCGATCCGGTTCGCATAGCTCATGGCTGCCACGTCTGCCGCAATAATTGCAGAGACTTCCGCTTCCTTTGCCGCGTCGATAATTTCACGCATCAATACCAGGTCTTCCCCGTAAATAACCGTATTAACTGTCAGATAACTCTTAATGCCGTGTTCCTTACAGATGGAGACAATCTTACGCAAATCGTCCGTGGTGAAATTATTGGAAGAGCGCGAACGCATATTCAGTCCTTCAATGCCGAAGTAGATGGAGTCGGCTCCTCCCTGGATAGCTGCCATCAACGACTCATACGAGCCGACCGGCGCCATTATTTCAAAATCTTTCTCGTTCAAAGCTGTTTGGTTTTAAATTAGAAACCACAAAGATACGGCTTTCTTCCTAATATTACATGAATAAAAGCGGTTAACTTTTAGCCTCTTACCGGTATACTTTCTTCAGAACAATCATAAGCATTCAGAGGCAGTGCATATAAATAACCTCCGAATGCTTAAAGAAGCAGAATATATTAGGCACATCAATATTGTTTCTAAGTAATGAAACAAGTGTTTCTCCAAGGGGAAACAAGTGTTCCACTAGGGAGAAACAAATTTTCTTAAGGATGGCCAAGCCGAAGAACCGGTATCCGATACATTTAAACCTATCAACGTAAATGATAAATAGCAACGAGCGGATTCGAATCTTCCGTTATCTGTTGCAGAACAGGATGTTTCCTGATGCCGGGATATTTCTCTTTGAGATATTCGATTTCTACCGCCGTATTGAATTGTATCATAAGTTTTTTAGCCGGAAAGGAGAAGAAAGGCCAGATAGGAAGTCCGCCATCCGTTTCATTGCGGATGCCGATGCCGGTCAACGCCCTGTTGTGTTTGAATAGCTCCATGGCATCAATATCTGATGCTTCACGGCTCAAGGCTCCGGTCTGCTTATCCAGTCGATATAAAAAGAATTTAGATTCATTGGAGCTTTGGAAGCATTTGGCAAAATAAAAACGGGGCGTTTCGAAGAGATTAAAAACACTATATGTGCCGTCGACAGAGGCATTGCCGGTTTTAGACGAACGCATTTCCTTTTCCTCCGATGCGGAATAGCCGTTGTTAACAAGGAAAGCCGGCGAAATCGTTTTTGCATTCACATTCCAGACCGTGTCGGTTCCTTCCGAATAGCAAAACCAACCGTCCATGCTTCCATTATATATCCATCCTTTCAGACTGGTTTCTTCCAATGGCATCAGGTTCATATTCCCAATGGTCGGGCGAAGCGCGATCGTATCATCCGTCGCCCAGTTAAAGATTCCCAGACTGAACATACCCGGAACATTCAACGGAACATACATTCTGCCCAATTCGACCATCACGTTCGGTCCGACGGAAAGCTGATAAGAATAAGGATGCAAACTTGTTATCTTCTTGATAAACTCTCCGTAAAAAGAATAAAAAGAGGTAGAGAAGTACTCACTGACACAGAAAAGACGGTTTTCTTCATCCACAGTGAACGATATGATCTGCCCTGTTTCCCCCGGACCGTTTCCCGTCTTCGCTATCCGACGAAGAAAATGACCCTTCCGGTCGAACTGCAACACGCCGTCCTGACGGGTAGAATAAACGAATATATACTCATCGGTAAACGCTATATCCAATATATTGGCGATCAAAGATTCGTCCGTCAGTTCCAGAGGAATGTATTCGACGGATTCTATTTCGTCTGCAATTTCCACCTGACCGGAAGCAAAGTCTTTTGCCGTCAGATCGATCTGAAGCAACTCACCGGAAGACTTTTTCGATCCGCATCCGGTACTAATAAGAATGGCTGCCATGAGCCCGAACAATACCTTTTTCATACGCTTTTTTTCAGACAAAAGTAGAAGAAAGCCTCTTTTCACGGTTTCACATCAGTTCACATCTGCTTAAAAATCACGAATAAAGGCATCGCACAGCTCCGGTGTCCCCTTTTCTCCCGTCATTTTCTGGTAGAGTCGGACACGGCGCATCGAAATAGCCTGATTCGTACAACACAGCAGCATGGCGGTTACCGAAGGGGGAACATCCATTTTAATCAGGCAACACATGCGCCATTCCTGTTCACTCAATTTCGGAATCTTCCTTTTCAGCCGTTCACGAAATCCGGGATAGGTGCCGTTCACTGCCTGCAACAACTCTTCCCAGTCTTTAGGTGTCGGCTTCCATTCTTCTTTTCTGTGGAAACGCTGATACACTTCAGAAGAGTGGAATTCTGTTTCAGACAACGCAACAACGGTCTTCTTCTTCCAGTAACGGAAATAGCCCCAGCCTCCGATTCCACAAACGGCCAGCAGACCGATCCAGAGAAAGACCTGTCCTTTTTGTGTCTTTTCGGCATTCGACAAACGATTCTCCCATGCTCTCTGTTCAGAAGTAAAAAGGAGCTGGGCTATCTGATTCTGTTCTTTCTCCTGCCGCAGGGAGGACAAATAATGGGAATAGTTTTTTCGGTAAAAGTCGGCCTGCAAACTGTCTCCACGACTCTCGGCAATCCGGGACAGGGAAGCATATACATGCGGATGGGAAGCGGGCACATGACTTAGATAATCCTCGGCTTCTTCCAGTTCGCCTGAAGAGATTTTCAGGTCAGCCAATGCCAGACAGAGCTCCGCTTTCTCTTCTTCGGAAATATCTTGTTCGAGTTCCTCTTTCAGTAATAGTTCGGCTTTCCGGCAGCGTCCTCCCTGTTGTAATATTTTTGCCTGACTGATCCGGCAACCGCCTATCTGATAATAATAGTAAGCACTATCCGCCTCTCCGGTCAAGGCATGAATATCACCTATTTCCCGATAAAGCTCCATCCGCAGGGAATCGTTGGCATTACTGATGTAAGACAAGGCCTTTTTTTCGCATTGCAACGCTTCATGCTTCAAGGATTGGTTCCGGTATATATTTCCCATCCTCCGGTAAGCAGAAGATAAAGCAACGCTGTCTTTTTCCTTTTCAGCCAATCTCGCTGCCTGTTGATACATCGCTAAAGCAGGAAGATATTGTAACCGTTCTTCATAGAATGCAGCCTGCCGGAGAAGTGACTCGGCAGGTATGGCCTCTTGTCGTCCGGCTCCGGAAGAACAGGAGACAAGCAGACAAATAAAAAAGAATATCCCTATCATAAGCGACAAAGATACAAGCTTCTACTTATACTCTGCCACCTCACTAGCGAACTTTTAATGCTCTGTTCCTTATTATTGAGTTTTTTGGCCGTTATGTATTAGTGGCAAAGTACAGGAGAAAAATAATTAATGAGAGTGATGAACAGACTAAAAGTATAGCAAAGGAAGGCCTATCAAAACCTTCCTCTACTATTCTTCCTATTCTTTTCAGCTACCTATGGATTCTTTTCTCTGAACTATATACTCGACGTCATACTTGATCTTATCCTTTAAAATATTTTGTACGCCTTCCAGTAAACTGTCCGGTGCTTTCTTAAACAGCGTGATAGTGACCGTCGATATGTCATCGCTATATATCTTATCTATACGTCCTTCCAACCCTTTCCCTCGCTGGGCATGACGTGCGTAAAAGAGAATACCCTGGTCTTCTTTTCCACTCTTATATTTGAAAGTGATTGTTCCATCCGGCTGGGGTGGCGGCGGAGGAGGAAGCGCGTCGCTCTTTTGTTGTTTTGCCTTAGGATTGACAGTTCCTTTATCGGAAGATGATTGCGCAGTCTTCTTCACCGGAAAATTCTTATTATTCCGGGCATCTTCAAACAAAAGGAACGGTGCTTTATCGGCACCTACCACCTTTTGCTGCTTTTCAAATGCCTCTTTGACCAAACGCAAAACCGTTTCAGTCGCTTCCTGAGGAGTATTTATATCTACAAGAAAATAGAAGGAAACAGGTTTTTTGCCCTTTTCCAGTAGTTCCTGTAAGCGAGCAGACAGTTGCTCTGGGGCCTTATAATCCGCAAAGCGATTATCTAGTAATATATCGCCTAAAGCATTAATAAACAAATCCTTTGGTTCAGTATTCTTTTTCATGAAAGCGACAATTGCGTCAGGCTCAAACCGAGCTTGCGGTTCCACCTTCGTCATATAGTTTTTCAACTCCGTCTTAAAGAATTCTTTCAAATCCTGTTGTTCATCCGGCGGAGTATCCTTATCTTTGCTTTGGATAAGCGTCTCCAACTGCCGGTTCACTTCCGGACGGGCAAAAGCATTGAGGACGATAAGTCCCACGGGAACCAGGAGCAGCAGCTTCAACCGGGTCCAATTGTTTGATTTACCTTTTAACATCATAGTAATACGTTTTTTAATTTTACTGTGGTTGAAGCTGTTGGCAAGAGTGTAGAGGCTGGAGCCGACAGCTTTTTTCACGAGTAACAGTTGATATTTTGTTGCATCGATGCCTTGAGCAAGTACGCCCTTATCGGCCTGGTATTCATGGATATCCTTCAGTTCACGTTTCAACAGCCAAGCAGCCGGATTGAACCAGTGAAGCCAAAGGACCACTTCCATAAAGAGCAGGTCGACAGAATGGCGGGATTTCAAATGTATTTTTTCATGGGTAAGGATCTCATCCGGATACTTTTCATAATCATCTTCGGATAAGATGATATACCGCCCCCAGCTAAAAGGGGAAACGACATCCGGAGTCAATATTAATGTATAACGCCCTTGCCGCAACTGACGCCCACTCCGTATAAGAACAAACATTTTTCGAAACGACAGCAACGTGACCACCAGACAGACAAGAACTCCGGCCAGATAAACCAGAAATAAAACCTGTCCCCAGTCGATAGCCATAGCAGGTTCGACAGCCGGAGTAACCATCGTTTCCGAAACCGCACCGGGAAGAACCGCAGAGGTTTCCCTCTCCCCCATGATCATCTCTTCCAGGTGAATAAGGGGTTGCTGTATCAATAGCGGCTCGGCTGTCTTTATCTTGATTGCAGGCAACAACATACATATACTCATCCCCCCTAACAACACCCACCGGTTGAAACGAAAGAACGTATCATTACTCAGCAAAGCCTTGAACCCGATATAAAACAGAATCAGGCAAACAGTGGATTTTAATATGTATAGAAGTAAAACGCCCATAAACTCAATCATTTATTTGTTCTTGATCTGCCGGATCAACTCCTGCAATTCATCCAGCGTCAACGCTTCTTCCTCGATCAGCGTAGAGACGACACGGGTATAAGAATTATCAAAATACTTGTTGACAACCTGCTTCAATGTAGTCTTGCGGTATTCGTCTTCCGAGATCAAGGCATAATATTGATGCGTATTCCCAAAAGCCTTATAACCGATATACCCTTTCTCTTCCAGGGTACGGACAATGGTGGAAAGCGTGTTGTAATGCGGCTTAGGCTCTTCCTGCAAGTCGAGTAATTCGCGGACAAACAAAGGTCCTTTCGCCCAGAAATAGCCTAATATCTCTTCTTCTTTCGATGTCAATCGTTTCATAATCTGTCGTTTTATTAAAGGAATGCCCAAATATAACTATATTTTCCAGTAATACAACTACAATACATAGTTAATCTACTATAAAACGTAGTAGCGTGATCATTAGAGGCCAGGACAACCTAAATCAATCCCCAATGGGACGCCACTGAAATTGCTTCAATACAATTCTCTACATCCAGTTTTTGGAATATATTCCTTTTATGAAACTTGATAGTATTCACATTCAATGACAACTCTTTGGCTATAGCTGTATTTGTATGACCTTTGGAAGACAGTTGCAAAATGAGTTTCTCTTTAGCTGTAAGAAGTGGCAAAATATTTTTGTACCAGAATCGCTCATTTTCCTGGTATATGAATTGCTCTCCAGTATTGAAATTTTTAATGACAGTTTTATTTTTAGCTTTCGAATATAACGGTGTCACAACACATACCGCTAACCAAAGATCTCCATCCTTATTAATTATGAGCGGTATCAATCTTTGATTTACCCGGGTTACTTTTTTGTTTATATGCACCAGGTCGAAATCATACTCAATAGAATACATGTACCGCTTTTCGATCGGAAGTTTATAGTAGAAGTCAAAACCGGCCTTATTGATTTCTAATAAACGCCGTAAATCATTTTCGGGAATGACCTTGGTATAAAATGAGTACCCCCACTCAAGCACTTGCTCCACAGAGTAGCCACATAAAAACAACTTATCAGGAGACACATAGACAAATGATTGTTTCAGATAATCAATTACATACAAAGAGTGATTCAAGGTACATGCCATACGATGAACAATATCCATACTGTTCTTCATCTTTTCATTCAGATCACCATCAATCTTTGGCCTCTTAACCGGATCAAAAAATTTCTCTACACTAAATCCTTTCATGTCTTGTTTTTTATTGTCTGCTAAAAATACGGACATTATAATCAATTTTACGACATCTTCTCACAAAAAAATGACTCACAACTGATTTCTCTACTCAAAAGTGTAGCTATTTATTATTCCTGTCATTATATATTTGCGCATAACTTAATCAAAGATCAGGAAATACATAAGAGGAAGAATCATTATCTACTAATATTTTATCCACTGTCAGGAATCAGAAGTGACATATATGAATTAAATATTAATAACGTAATACTATAAGATATGAAGTTTAATAAAATTAAAATGTATCCTATACTCATCGTATCAATAATTACTATAGGATGTAATGAGAAGGAAGAATCTATAGAAAATAAGCTTGTCTCTATTGACGTTAAAGCTTATGTAAATTCTAATGATGCAATTTCTATTAAGAATGAAATTGAAAAAATAGAATATATCCCATTAGAATTAACCGATGACAATAGCTCAATGATCGGGCAAATAATGGATATAACCCTCACCGAAAATTATATATTTGTTTTATCTGACCCTACCTGCGGAATTCTTCAATTTGATATAAAAGGGAATTTCATCAGGCAAGTAGCAAAATATGGACAAGGTCCTGGAGAACTTCTTTTTCCTATAAGCATGTATTCAGTAGAAGAAGACAGTAAACTATACATCACCGGAGCTTATCAGACAATAATATACAATTTTGACGGAAAATTTGAAGAGGCGTTCGATCGGGGAGGGAGAATGAGTTTTTACTCTTATCCTATTGGAGAAGGACGAGTCGTTGAGACTAGCTCTGATGGCATACCTTTTGAAGCAGAAGGACATTTTGGAATTGGCATATTCAGCAATATGGGTAAAGGAGATACGATAATTATGAAAAACAATTTTTCAAATGAAAAAATATCTTCACCGAAAGAATCAGGCTTTAAGTTAACAAGATGTATACTTAGTGATTCGGGAGTATTGTTTTCAACAATGACAAATGATACTATTTATCGTTTGACTAAAGACGCAATCACTCCAGCATTCTGCTGGCAGAGGAATCTAAGTGAAGAATCTTTAAAAAATTCTTATTCACTCTTGAATTTTATACCAACAAATACAGAACTATTTCTTTACGATATAATAGAATTTCCTAAATCTATTTGCTTCAGGTATGTATATAATGAGAAATCGTACATAATGCTTTATGATAAACAGAGTGGTAAAATAGCATCGACATCTACTCCTTATAAAATGAATGATATTTCAGATGTTGATTTTTGGATGACGATGTGGGGAATAAATAATGATATAGATAATGGTTTACCTATAGCTCCGTTACATTGGTATAATAATAAGAAAATATCTATACAATGCACTCCTGCTTCAACCATTGATTATCTGCGAGATAAAGGAATGCTTAAAGCAGCCCCAAACATTCTAAAAAAGATAAATGGAGATGATAACCCCATTGTTATATTGTATCACTTAAAATACTAACTATGATTAATTGGATACAATTGCCCTGATTGCAGACAATTCCATCATAATTCTTCGCGGAAAAAGCTGTACTTTTGTGGTCTATAATAAGAAGGTATGAAGATAGGCTCAATAGATTTAGGTGAACACCCGGTGTTTCTGGCACCGATGGAAGATGTTACGGATATCTCTTTCCGTCTGATGTGTAAACGTTTCGGTGCAGATATGGTATATACGGAATTTGTATCGAGCGATGCATTGATCCGCAGCGTCAATAAGACACAAGAAAAACTGACCGTAGCAGAAGACGAACGGCCGGTCGCTATACAGATATATGGCAAGGAAGTCAGCGCCATGGTGGAAGCTGCCCGGATATGCGAAGCTGCCCGTCCGGATATCCTCGACATCAATTTCGGTTGTCCGGTAAAGAAAGTGGCGGGTAAAGGAGCCGGGGCAGGCATGCTCCGTAATATCCCCCTGATGCTCGAGATAACGAAAGAGGTTGTGAAAGCCGTCAATATTCCGGTCACAGTGAAAACCCGCCTGGGATGGGATGCCGATAACAAGATCATCGTCGATCTGGCCGAACAATTGCAGGACTGCGGTATCGCCGCCCTTTCCATTCACGGACGAACCCGCGCCCAGATGTACACCGGTGAAGCGGACTGGACACTGATCGGTGAAGTTAAAAAGAATCCGCGCATGCATATTCCCATTATCGGAAACGGAGACGTGACCTCTGCAGAAATATGCAAACAGCGTTTCGAAGATTACGGAGTGGACGGCGTGATGATCGGTCGCGGAAGCATCGGCCGCCCCTGGATATTCCGTGAAGTGAAACATTTCCTGACTACCGGAGAAGCGTTACCGGAAGAAAAATTCACCTGGTATCTGGATATCCTTAAACAGCAGGTCAACCAAAGTGTGGAACGTTTGGACGAACGCCGTGGCATCTTACATATCCGACGCCACCTGGCAGCCACCCCTCTTTTCAAGGGTATTTCTGATTTCAAGCAGACACGCGTTGCCATGCTTCGCGCTGAAACTGTATCCGAACTGTTTGATATAATGGATTCTATTCCGGAAAAGTTCGGAATTGCGGACTAAATAGTTCCAAAAATGATACTTTTATATTATAAAGTGACATTACTACAATAAATTGATACAATAGTATATTGCATATAATATATTTCCTCTTATATTTGCATCGAGTTTTTTTCATAGTATTTTAGATCTAAGGTTAACAAGTCTTTGCAAAGGAGGAATCGTGAGATTGCTTCGTTGGGAAGCAAAAAGACCGCATCCGTTATTATTTCGGATCGCGGTTTTTTTATTGTTTGCGCACCCTCTTTTTTCAAAAATAATTTACAAAATCTGCAACCTAAGCACCAATAGCCTCGTCTTATAAAGAAAAGAACTATAAAAAGAATGCAGATGAAAACAAAAGTATCACTCTTTATCGCCTGTTTATTGGTGGCGCTGACAGGATTTGCCCGCACTACGGAAACAGTGGAAGGTAACGGCAATGTCATCACTAAAAGAATTTCCATCAGTGATTATAATGAGATATCGACAGTCGGAGTTATGGAGTTCGTTTACGAACAATCGGATGCCGCTCCTTATCTGGAAGTGGAGATCGATGAAAACCTGCTCCCGTTACTCCAAATGCAGGTGGACGGCAAAGAACTGAAAGTCGGTCCGAAAAGAATAAACGAAAACGGCCGTAACGGAAATACGTACAACCTGAAACCGACAACCTTCAAGGTCGTGACCAATTCGCGTGAAATCAAGGAACTGAATGTTGTTTCTTCCGGCGATTTTATTGTTGCCAGCCCATTGAATATAATCAAACTGGAAATCAATATGGCCGGTAGCGGCAACATCCTTCTGAAAAAGGAAGTGACAGGGAACAAGTTGGAGATTAACCTGGCTAGTTCAGGTAGCGTTGTCGCCTCCGATATCAACTTGAAAGATGTTGAATGTAGTTTGGCAGGAAGCGGCTTCATTCAGGTTGGAGGAAATGCCGAAAAAGCAGAATACAATCTGGCAGCAAGCGGAAACATCAAAGCTTACGATTGCCTCACCAACAAAGTTGAATGCAATATTGCCGGTAGCGGTAATATCCAGGCTTATGCTAAAAACCATCTGGAAGCCAACATCGTCGGTAGCGGTAACGTTTATTACAAAGGCAATCCGACCACCAGCAAGAGTGTTATCGGATCTGGAAAACTGAAAGACGCAAATTAAAAGAACGAACTAAATAATAAATGTCATGAAAAAATTAGCTTTAGCATTCATCGGATTAATAGCCTTCGGCACGATCAGTTGCTACGCAGAAAAGATCAAGGGGAACGGAAATATCATCACCAAAGAAATACAAGTAGCCGATTATACCGGATTGATAGTAGGTCAGGGTATTGAAAGCAACGGAAGCTTTTTTGCCGGTAAGAATAAATCTCCGCAAATCAACTATTCCCAGCAAACAGGAAAAGCAGGTTTGAAGATCACGATAGATGAAAACCTTCTTCCTCTGATAAAGTTCAATACCGAAGGTGGTATTTTAAAAATAGAAACACAGAGAGGAACCAGGATCAATCCGAGCAGACTGGTCATAGATACCCATTCGGTCGAACTAAAGAAGCTGGGAGTTTCGAGTAGTTTCGACTTTATCCTGGAAAGTTCGCTATCAGGTGATAATATCGAGATCAACGCCTCCGGAGCCAGCGACGTATATCTGGAAAAACCGATGCGCATAGCCAATTTATGCAAAATCAACCTGAGTGGAGCCAGCGACCTGAAAACAAGTGATCTGGAATGCCACAGAATAGAAACCCATTCGTCCGGCTCCAGCGACCTATATCTGAATGGGAAAGCCAACGAAGGGAAATACAACTGTAGCGGCAGCAGCGATATCAAAGCGTATGGTTTCACCCTGAAAACATTGGAATGCTCGGCAAGCGGTAGCAGCGATATTTTAACCACAGTTACCGAATCATTGAATGCCTCTGCTTCCGGTAGCAGTGATATCAAATATAAAGGGAATCCGAAAGTCAAGAAACACTCCAGCGGTTCAAGCGATATCGATCCGGTAAATTAAGAAATCAATATATTGGGAGTTGGAAAACCCGGAATTACCTTTCGCTATGGCATGGTGAAAAGATAATTTCCGGGTTATTTTTTATTCCTTATTCTATCCAATCTACAAACTCAAGACCGGTAACTTCCGTATAATGCATGCCATCCCATTGAACGGGGATACAACAAAACTGCCATTTACGCTGTCCGTCATCCCCTTTCCAATGTCCGAAGACACTACGGACAAGCACTTTGTTCAGACCTTTTTTTAGTTTTATCTTTACAGGAGGACGATAAAAATAACCTTCTTCCGTCAGCGGAGTTTCGATGCGCCCTTGCCCCCACCCCGTCCAGGGCAGACTTTCAAACGGCCAGTGAGGAGGACTTACCCGTTCATCGTTCAGCCAGATATCGCCACCACTGAAATCCCAGCTCCCTTGTTCAGGAGCCCTTGCCGTGCGATAACCACCGGAATGTCCCCACATCCCATTCAATCCGAACATCAGGTAAACATCCTGTTCGACGGGACTTTTTATATAAGTAACGGCATAACAGGTTCCACCCTCTTTTCCAACCAGAGGCGACATGGTTGTCGGCCAATGGTCTAACCGATATTTACCCTGGTGCGCGTTGAACATTGCATAAAAGCTACGTATCTGAACTTCACCGCCATACACTGGGGATTCGGTCCATTTAAATACCGTATCATTCCATGTATAGGTCTTCTTAATGATCTTTTCGGGTTCGAAAGACCGGTCATTCACTCCTTGATGATCGAACGGACCGATCAAACGCCATTTGATATCCGCCTGTTTCACATAAGGGAACGGAATATGACGGAAATAATGATCCCGGTGATAGACCAGACGATCTTCAAATTCAGAGATAGCCGTCCATGCCGGTGTACCAGCCGAAGGGAATTGCGCCATCAGATCGCGTCTTTTCTCTTTGGCCCCCCGCCAGATACGTTCGGCAAATGTCAACATACAAGGATAAAAAGGATATTGTTCCAACAATCGTTTTTCCGAACTCAATGCTCCATCCGTCCAGACGCACATGATACTGCCAAGTGCATTCTCATTTCCTGCCGGAACTTCACAAGGTTGTTGGAAAAATGTTTGCAGCATGCCTCCCTGCGAATCCATATAATCCATATAGAAACCATTACTATCGATATATTGCGCCGACTTATCGAGGATATGGCCGGCTTCATTCTCTCCCCAGCACATTCGTACCGCCTTCTTGTCCGGTGAATAACCGGGATACCAGGTAACAACCTCTTTCCCTTTACTGCGAATGTATTTTATCATTTCCGGCATAAAATCATCCATCTCAAAACGCACCTCATCCGAGCCGATATGGAAGAGAGAATCTTTGAATAAAGGTATTACCTCATCCAATGCCTTTTGTAAAGCAGCCATTCCTTCGGGTGTCTGGAGTTTCAGGCCGGTTGCTTTCTCAAAATAAGCGCTATGACCGGGCATATCCACTTCGGGAACCACACGCATATTCAATGTAGAACAATACACGTCCAATGCGCTCAGTTCGTCTTGTGTATAATATTTACCCGGCTGGCGGGTTTTCCAGTAAGTAGACGGCGCCGTCAGTTCCGGCATGTTTTTTACCTCTATCCGCCATCCCGGATCATCCGTCAGATGCAAATGGAGCAGGTTGATCTTATAATAAGACAACTTTCGTACTACCTCTTTTATAAAGGGAGCCGAAGCATAATTACGCCCCACATCGAGCATAATACCTCGAATTGAAAAAGCCGGAGAATCATTAATTACACAATTGGGCAATTCATAAGCATCCGGTGTTTCTTTCACCAACTGCCGCAATGTTTGTAAGGCATTGAAGAAACCGGCAAACTCTCCGGCAGAAATAACCACCTTGTCATCCGATACAACCAGTTTATAGGCTTCTCTCTTCAAAGCATCCTGCTGCGCCGGAAGCTGTTCAAAATAGATCCGGCATATTCTACCGGTCGGCCGCTCCGGCATATTCCAGAACATACAAATATCATTCAGTTCCTCACCGATACGCTTACCATCTCTCAACTTCTCCAAAGAGTTCTTATCTGCTTTTATTACAGAAAACCCCGTCACCCCCTCTTTCCTTATCACCTCATCCGGATAAGGGATCAAAGCAGTGGGCAACTTATCTGTATCAGGCGTCGGAAGTGTCCAGTCCGTTTTTTGACCATGCAATTCAACAACCCCCAAAAGGCAGCATAAAAGGAATATATTCAGTCGTATTTTCATATCCGTTCTGTTTTAAAGACTCAAAAGTAATGAAAAAGGCAACCGGAAGATAAAATACTCTATCTCTTACCCGGTTGCCTTCCATCTGTTTTACCTTAAAGACTATTTATCAATAATCGTTCTGTGTCAGATTCGGGTTCAGGTTGATCTCGCTTATCGGTATCGGTAACAACAACTGACTGTTGGAAACGAACGTTGAACCTTTCTTCTTCATTGCATCGATATAAACTCCGTGACGTATCAGGTCGAGACGACGGTATCCTTCCAGGAACAATTCCCATCCTCTTTCCTTCAAAACAGCATCACGTAAGCTCTCTTTCGTTCCAAAATCCGCCAGTTTCAGGTTATGCGAATCATCTCCAAACGCCCTTGTACGTATTCGATTGATCAGATCGATAGATTCCTGGTTCGGGCCGTTCAATTCATTCAGAGCCTCTGCACGCGCCAGGATAATATCAGCCAAACGGATCAATACGACATCCGTACCTTCTGTCCAACCGATATGAGCCGGATCTAACGGGAATTTGTTCGGGATCGGGCCTTCGCCGCCACCGTGACCGACTTCTTTCCGTATATAATTGCCGTCTGCATCCTTTTTAACCGTCACATAAGAAGTCAACATGTCTGCCCTTCGTTTATCCGCCGGATCGAATGTGTTATAAAAATCCCAGGTACAGCGATAATAATCCCAACCGATAGAACCACCTCCTTCAATCAGGAAGTCAGCCGGATGGAAATGGGCTGCATAAGCGGAATGCTGATAGCGTGGAGGCAAACAAGAGATAGAGAATATGGTCTCTATATTCTTCTCATTTTCGACACCCCACAATTTACCCCAGTCTGAAACCAGTTTATGGGGAGAGTTGTTAATGATCTCATTCGCCATATCGGCACATTCTTTCCAACGTTTGGCTTCCAGGTATATTTTACAAAGTTTGGCTTGTGCAGCGGCTTTTGTAAATCGCCCGTAATCCTCCGCCGGATAACTTTCCGGCAGTTTATCGATAGATGCCAGTATCTCAGAAATACAGAATTCTATAATCTTATCCTTCGGCTCACGCCCCGGATTAGAAGTAAGATCAAATTTAGAATCTGTTATCAAAGGCACATCACCATACAGATAAGTAAGGTCTGCATAGAACCAGGCTCTTGCCACACGTGCTTCCGCTACAAATTGTTCTACCAGCTTGGTATCGTTCGTCTGCACTTTACCCAGATTATCGATCCCGATATTGGCACGTACAATAGCCAGATACAAATCATTCCAAAGCGAAGATGTCACATAAAAGTCTATCCCCCATTCAGCCTTTTCATACTGGCTCCCTTTTCCACTCTGTGCTCCGGGACCGAAGATAAGGCCGTCTCCCGCTATCTCATTCAACATTTGAAAGGCATATTCGCCTGCCGGAATATAATTACGGGCACTTCTGTCACGGAAACCACCGTACACACCATTCAGATATGCCCGTGCATCCGATTCCGTATTGAAGAAGTCGTCTACAGCTATTTCATTATACAACTGTGTATCCAGACAAGAAGAAAGTAAGCAGGTCAGACCCGCCAGCAAATATATTTTGAGTGTCTTCATAATCGTAATTTTTTAAAAACTGATTCTTAAACCTGCCAGGAATGTACGGCAAGCAGGATATGTATTATAATCGTTTGTTCCGCCAATTTCAGGGTCATAACCTGAATATCCTGTTATAGTAAACAGGTTCTGGGCATCCACATACACACTTAGAGGACAGGAATAAAGCTTCGTATTATAAGTCAGTCTGACAGACTTCAGCCGTAAGAACGATGCATCTTCCACATAGAACGTATTCACATCACTTCCGTAAGGATTAGCTGCGCCCGAATGGATCTGACTACCTGTATTAGTAGGACTCCAGCGATCCATCACACTACTGAATGCGCTGAAACCTTCATATACCCTGGAAGGATTTTCATAATAAGCCCGGAACTGATTGTACTTCTTCCCACCCAGACGGGCATTAAAGAAAATATTCAGGTTCCAGTTCTTATAAGTCAGGTCATTACCAAAGCCTAATTCCACTTTCGGGTCCGGTGTACCCAGGAAGCTGATATCGGCATCATTGATCTTTCCATCCGGCCCCGGAACAAAGTTTCCGTCAGCATCACGGCCGCCGATATCTTTGTAACGGATATTTCCAGGTACAGAATTCGGCTGTGCACTGTTCTTAATATCATCGCCTTCCTGCCAGATACCGTCGTACGTGTAACCGTAAATAGCATTTACAGGATCATCTTCAGAAGCTCCGATATAAGGTTTAGGTAATCCGGCACGGTCTTTCCATTTATTCTTATTATGAGAGACAGTCAGCAATGTCTCCCATTGGAAATCACGGGTACGGATATTGGTCGTATTTAGCGTAAATTCAACCCCGCGGTTTACGATCTCACCAGCATTCCTCCACTGGGATGTATAACCGGAATAAGCCGGGGTAGAGAATTGAAGCAACAGATTATCCGTATTGATCTGATAATATTCAAGCGTTCCGGAAACACGGTTATTAAAGAAACCCATATCCAAACCGACATTGAATTGTTTGGCTGTTTCCCACATCAACAGAGGATTCCCGGCATTACCCGGAATGATCGTAGTCACCGGTGAATTTCCGAATACATATTCATATCCTTTCTTCAATAAATTCTGGTAACTGTTATTACCGATATCCTGATTACCTGTTTCACCGTAACCTACACGCAATTTCATATTCGACAAAGAGGTCAGTCCTTTCATAAACTCCTCGTTGGAGATACGCCATGCAGCAGAGAAAGAAGGGAAATAACCGAAGCGGTGATCCTTATCGAATTTAGATGATCCGTCTGCTCTGAATGTTGCAGTTAGCAAATAACGATCTGCGAAATTATAATTTACACGGGCAATGCCGGATAAAAGTTTATTCATCCTTTTCGTAGTACCCGGAGCACTGTAAGTCTCGCCTATACCAATATTATTATAACCAAAATAATCCGTAAAGAAATTTGAGACTTTAGCCGTCAGTTCTTCATAAGTGAAATCCTGATAGGTATAACCCGCCATGATATCCAACTTATGCACTTTATTGAATTCTTTTTTGAAGGTAGCTGTTCCTTCAAACAGATTACTGCGCCCCTGGGTAGCCGTTACGGAAGCGATACCATTGGCATCCGCACCATTACGGGTTGTTTTGGGATTGTAATATTCTCGTTTTGAATCCTGCATATCCGTACCGGCCTGTAACTTAATAAACAGATAATCGGTAGGAGTAATATTCAATGAGCCATTCAACATCGACCTCTTCGAGCGGGTCTTATCGTCAATATCCAACAAAGAAACCGGGTTAGGCAGCAATGCATATCTCGGGTTTTTAGAAAATTTGCCATCCTCGTCGCGAACCGGGACATTGGCAGGGAAAGCATAAGCACCGGACAATACCCCCGTATCTTCCGCACAGGTTCCGACTGCCACATTCTTATCCGAGGTATTACTCATAAAGCTGGACACATTGACACTGAAAATAGAAGATATTTTCTGTTCCAGATTTACACGGAAGCTATAACGTTCAAAAGAACTCTCTTTTACTATACCATTGTTTAAATGGTAGCTGGCAGATACCATATATTTTGTAGATGCCGTTCCACCTTGCAAAGACACATCATGGTTGGTCACCATACCTGTGTGCGTCACTTCATCTAACCAGTCCGTCCCTTTCCCAAAGGAAGCAATTTCTGCATCCGTATAAAATGGATCTTTTTCGTACAGAGCATTCATTTCGTTTGTCACCCGGGCAAAATCAGTGCCGGAAAGAAAATCGAACCGCTTGGCGATCGTCTGGATACCGAAAGAAGAATTCAAAGTGACTTTCGCCTTACCTTCTTTCCCCTGTTTAGTGGTAATAAGGATAACACCATTAGCCGCACGCGATCCGTAGATAGCCGTAGCCGAGGCGTCTTTCAGAACTTCCATGCTCTCGATATCCGACGGGTTGATACTATTCAGCGGGTCTTTCTTCGGACCGTCGAACACATCGCCCGAACCGGGATAAAAGTTCGTATTATCCACCGGGAAACCATCCACAACATACAACGGTGTCTTACTTGCATTTACAGAAGAAAGACCACGGATACGCACATCGGCTGCACCACCCGGCTGGGTACTGTTTTGGGTAATAACAACCCCCGCAGCACGGCCCTGCATCATCTGCACCAAACTGGAGTTATTGGGAGAATTGATCTCTTCGGCTTTAAGAGAAACAACCGACCCTGTCAGGTCGCTCTTCTTCATGCTACCATAACCGACCACGACCACCTCGTCCAGCTTCTGCAAATCTTCATTCAGCTTAATGGTAAAAGTCGTTTTATTCTTTACCGGTATCTTCTGCTCGATATATCCGATAAAGGAAACATTCAGAACGGCATCATCCGCCACAGCCATACTGAAGTTACCGTCTATATCGGAAACCGTGCCATTCGTGGTTTTATCTTCCACAATATTAGCTCCGATAACCGGATCGCCGAACGAGTCCAGCACCTTTCCCGAGATGGTAATTCTTTTTGCCTGTTCCGGAGCGGGAGTTTCGGCTGCCATCTTCTCATTTATCTTTCGCAATGAGATATAATTGTTGGCAAATTTATAGGTAATATCACTGCCCGTAAAAATATCGTTCAGTATATCGGAGACCTGCCGGCTACGTGTATTGATCTTCACACGCCGACTCACATTAATGTCGTTTTTGCTGTAAATAAACAGATAATCGGTTTGCGATTCAATCTCCGATATCAGTTCATTCAACGTGAGCGCTTCCTTGTTAAGAGCGACACTGGCTGTCTGCGACTGTACGTTTTCAGCATGTAACTGCAATATAAACAGGAAGAAGAAAAAGATTGATAATTTCATAATCCGAACTATTTTTCTTGATTTAAGTTCTCTTATAACATAATAGCATGTCTGCAACAAGTTTTTTTTCATAACTTTGCTGAATAATAATGTTAATACTTTTATTTAGGTCACAACGCTAAGATGATAGTATTGACTACTTCAGGGGAGTGGTACCAACACTCCCTTGTTTTGTCCTATCCAATTCATTTCTGGTATTTACATAGGCAACATTCTTTTTTTATAGTGTTCTACAAATAAGGTTAATAAATCTCTATCTCATTTTCCGTGATCATGCGGAAATTAAATTTTCCCACTTCCTGAATGGCTTGCAGGATATTCGCTATGTCATCACTTTGCCGGAACTTACCCGAAAAAACATACTTCCTGATCTCCGGACGGCTTACCTTAAACTTGACGTCATACCATAGTTCCAGGCGGGTCAACAATTCACCGAAAGGTTTATCTTCAAACGTGAATATTCCGTTTTTTAAATATTTAGACTGCTTAAAATTGGAAGTTGTCTTCAACAACTCACCGCCTTTTAAAAAGACCTTTTCATCCGGTTTCATGTAAAGTCCGCCGACTTCATTGTTCTTATGATACACATATACCGAACCTTCCAGCAAATCGGTTTCAAAATCCGTACTTTCCGAATAAGCAAACACATTGAACTGCGTACCCAAAACCTGTACGTTATATTGTTTGGTTTTCACAATAAACGGCCGCTTCGCATCTTTCTTTACCGCAAAGAAACCTTCCCCGTCCAACTCTATTACCCGTTCTTTGTCATTGAACTGATGCGGAATATTCAGCTTCGTCCGCGAACTGAGCCATGCCTCTGTTCCATCCGCCAATGTCAGATACACCCGTTGCCCCTGTGGCGCTTCTATCCGGATCATTTCACTTTTATGTTTATCCAAGGTATATTTTTCAGATAAAAACCAGGTACAGAAAAGTAAAGTCGCAGCGACGGCATACTTCAGAACAGAAATCGACAAACGAAACATTCTCCGTTTATTGGCCCGCTGTTCCAACTCTTTGATCTTTGTTGTTACCAACAGATCGTCACCATCCTTATCCATCATTCCGGATAGAGCCATAATATTCTGCATATCCGCCATTTCATCTTTCAGAGCGGCATCTTCTTCCATCTGCCGGAAAAGAGTCAATTTCTCGGTATCCGCCAGTGTCCCTGCAAAATATTTATCTAATTGTTCTTTCATAAAATTATTACTTCTTTATAGGTATGACGCAGAAAGAAGAAATGCCGCCAAAGAAAAAATCAAAAAAATATGATTTTAACATTCGGGTAGTCACTCCTTTTCTTATAAAACTCTCAAAGGGAGGTTGAAATTCTTTAGGGGTACGATCAAATAATAAAAATAAACAAAGGCATATAATCCTTCAGTGCTACTTTCAGTTTTTTCAAAGCAATGGCAATCTGGCTTTCAATTGTATTCACAGATATATTCAGACGCTCGGAAATTTCCTTATGCCGAAGTCCTTCCATACGGCTCAATATAAATATCTCTTTACAACGGGCAGGCAACGAATCTACCGCCTGTGAAATCAGATGTTCAATATCTGCTACAGAGAAATTGTTTTCATCAAATTTCTGCAAAGAATATAATTTAAACTGCAATTCCTTTTCTTCCAGTTCAGACAAAGATCGTTTTTTTTCATCATTTTTTGCCTGTCTGCGGAGAAAATCGATACAACGGTTCTTGACTACCGTAAACAGATAAGCGTTCATATTCCCCAGCGAAGGTATTTGCTCCCGGTTCTCCCAAAGATAAAGAAAAATATCCTGTACCAGATTTTCAGCATCTTCCTGCGAATGCAAATAGGTCTGTGAAAAGCGTACCAGTTTGGGAAAATATATCGCATATATTTTCGAATAATCCTCTTTGCCAGAGCTAAACAAACGCTGTTCCATAACTTAATTCCATATAAAAATATAGCAAATGTAGGAATTATAAATTAAATTACTCCTATTTTTGTAACCGACCCTGTCAAGGTCACGTCTATTATAAGGAAAGACAATACTAAACAAATAAATTATGAGAACAAAAGGCTTATTATCTATTATCATGTTATTGGGATTGTTATTCACTGCTCAGGCAGCAGACCACGTAAAAGGTAACGGAAAACTATCCAGTAAAAAGATCACTATCGATGACTATAATTCAATTAAAATTGATGGGGTAATTGATTTCAATTATGAACAATCGGATGCAGCACCTTATATTGAAGTGACTGTAGATGAAAACCTGCATGAATATGTCAATATCAATATAAAAGACCGGGAACTCTCCGTTGGTTTCAAAGGGGTGAAAGTAGACCATTACACCAAGTTCATCGTAAAAACGAACTCCAAATGGCTGAAAGAGGTGAAAGCTGCCGGTAATGCCAACTTCATGGTAAACAGTCCGCTGACCGGAGACGAAATAAAGATCAATGCAAACTCTAACTGTCTGGTTCAACTGAAAGAACCGGTAAAAATGGGAAAGCTCGACCTGAATGTATCAGGCAGTGCCAATATGGTTATCAACGAATTGCAGGCAGACAAACTGGAATGCAGCATCAATGGTTCAGGTACTATCAACCTGAAAAAGGGAGATGCGAAAGAAGGAGCATACAGTATCATCAGCAGCGGTGAAATCATGGCTTTTGGAGTAGCCGTTCCTGAGTTAAGCTGTAAAATGACAGGAAACGGTTCAATGGAAGTTCATGCCACCAATAACCTGAAGGCCAACATCGTCGGTAAAGGAAAAATCCGCTACAAAGGCCCGACAGCCGTCCAGCAGAAGGTATTGGGCAAAGGCTCCGTAGAAGAAGTAAAATAATAAAACGATATGAAACAAACACTCTATTTTTCAGTACTATCCGCCATCTTGTTGCTCGCTTCGGGATGCATCTTTATGCCGTCTGTCAGAGGTGACGGAAACGTAATTACCCAGACAATCGATATTGCCGATTACGATGAAATTGAAGTGCAGGGCACTTCAATCATATTCAATTATTCACAGCAGGAGTCTACTCCCGCTCTGAGCGTAACGGTCGATCAGAATATTTACGATTTGTTTGAGTTTAAAACGGACGGGGAAAAACTGGTGATTCGGCCTAAAGAACGTAGCAAGAAACAGATCAGATTCCGTCCGACAGAATTTACGATCACTTCCAACTCCTCCTCATTGAAAAAAGCCGATATGGGTGGGGTGAAAGTTTTTAACCTGAACGGTAAATTCGCATCCAATGAGAAAGTGAAATTCAGTACGGCAGGTAGCACAATAATAGAGTTAAGAGATACAGTGACTGTCGATCAGATGGAAGTAAGTACAGCAGGTCAAGCCACGTTGAATGCTAACGCCCTATATGCAAGAGTGTTTAAAGGTGAAATCGCCGGAAAAGGAACGTTCAACCTGAAAGGGGCAGGCGAAAAAGCTGACTTTGAAATAGCCGGGAGCGGCAAAGTGCATGCATTTGATTACGAACTTTCGACATTATCATGCGAAATAGCAGGAAAAGGTCTGATCGAAACATTTGCAAAGGATCAGATCGATGCCGAGATAGCCGGAATGGGTACAGTAAAATATAAAGGAAACCCTTCCGTCAAAGTGGATAAAGCGGGATTAGGTTCCGTTAAGAAAGTGGATTGACCAAATGTTTATCCGGCCTTTGCCGGATTACAACGGGTTATAACCATCCTTCTTTCCGATACCATTCGATACTCTCCTCCAGTCCTTTACGCAAAGGATATTCCGGAGTAAAACCTAATTCATCCTGAAGCGGCGCAACATCACAAATCCAGTTGCGTTGTTTCAGGATGATATATTTATCGGTATTCAGTGTCATACCTTTATTCAGCAACTTGCCGATCCATTCGGAACAATGGCATGCCACACTTACCAGTCCCAGTGGGATACGGGCATGCAGTACATGCTTCTTTCCCAAAAGTTCCTGTATCATCCGGGCAAACGATTCGTCGGTATGTACATCTCCGTCTGCCACAAAATAATGCCGGTTACATATCGCTTCATTCTCTAACGCCAGGAAAGCGACCCGAGCCAGGTCTTTTACATAAATAAATGTAATACGCTGGGGAGTATACCCCACGGCAAAATCGAATCCGGACTTCACGCTCTTGATCTCCATAAAATAATCCTTCTCGCCGGGACCATACACACCGGTCGGACGCAGGATCACATAAGGGAAATAAGACTGGCTGCGCACATAGTTCTCCGCCTCCAGCTTACTCTGCCCGTAAGCAGTATCCGGTTGCTGCGGATCATCCAGGCGGATCGGACGGAAAGTTTCTTCGTCTCCGCGCCCATAGCTGCTCAGGCTACTCATCAATAAAAATTTCCTGGGCATACAATCGGCGGCCGCCAATGCTTCTATAAAGTTATGTGTATTCTCCGCATTTATACGAAAGAAATTTCGTTTATCCAAAGTCTTGGTCAGTCCGGCATTGTGGATCACATAATCCCACCCCCCCTGTTCACGGGCAAAATCCGCCAACTGGGTAGTCAAGGCTTCCCGGTTATTATATTTCAGATCGATAAAACGGATCCGTTCGTCCTGCAAGTTCTCACGGCTGCTCGTAGCACGCACTCCTGCCCAGGTCTCATATCCCCGGCGCAACGCCTCTTTTACCAGAAAGCCTCCGATAAATCCGCTTGCCCCTGTAATCAGTATCTTCATATCTTAGTCTTTATTCTTCATATAATAGGTATAATAATACCATAACAGCCCGATCCAGTTAAGTACAACAATGATCAGTATCCATACGATTTTCTGCCCCCTGGAGATAAACGGATTCTGCATGACAGCCTTACAGCCAAACAGGATAACAGCAATGCCTACGATAAATCCGATTTCCGGTAATGAGATTAAACAAAGTGTGTGTGACATGGGAATAGAATATTAATGTTCGTGTGTTTTCAATACGCGATGCGGCAAATTTCCGTGGCCGACCAGCTCGATCGGGCAGGCATATTTCTCACCGAGCCATTCCTCGGATACATCCGCACCGGGATGATAGTGCAATGTCTCGTTCACGCAAGCGATATTCTTGACCATTGCCAGCACCGTCCCGATATCATGGGATACCAGGATGATCGCACTCTCTTTATTGATCTCCTCCAGTAACTGATAAAAACGAGATTCAAAGCGTTTATCGACATACGAATTCGGTTCGTCCAGAATCAGGAGCTGCGGACGGGAAACGATAGAGCGTCCCAATAAAACACGCTGTAACTGTCCTCCCGACAACTCACCGATCGAACGGGTGTACAAACCTTCCAGTCCCATCTGCCGGATCACCTCCTCGATACGTTTCTTCTGAGCATCCATATAGGAACGGAAACGGGGCTTTTCCGCAGCCAGACCCGAAGCGATCACCTCCCAGACAGAGATCGGGAATTTACGGTCTATATTATTCAGCTGCGGCAAATAACCGATCCGTAAAGAAGACACCTCCGTCCCATCCCGAAAAAAGCGGATAGCACCGGATACCGGCTGCAGCAATCCGAGGACCACCTTCAGTAAAGTCGTCTTACCTCCTCCGTTAGGGCCTATTATTCCCAGGAAATCATCTTTCCATACGGTCAGGGAAACATCTTTCAGAACAACCTTATTCCCATAGGCAGCTGTTATATGATCTATCTCAATGAGTTTGTCCATCTGCCAACGCTTTTGCTATATGAATCATTTCTTTAGACCAGTCATAAGCCAACGGATTGATCACTGTTAGTTTACAACCGGTTTCCCCGGCGATCAGTTCGGCATTCTTCTGGTCGAACTCCTGCTGGATAAATACGACACGGGCGTTATTGGCACGAGCCGTTTCCACCAGCTGCTTCAACTGAGCTGGAGAGGGTTCCTTGCCGTCCATCTCGATGCAAAGCTGCGTGAGATTGAACTCATTGGCAAAATAGGTCAGTGCCGGATGATAAATAATAAATGTCCGGTCGGTCAACGGATCGAGCAGTTTTTTGATCTCCGCATCCGTTTTATCTATCTCGTCCGACAGTTTATTATAATTCTGCCAGAAATAATCCGTATTATCCGGATCCAGTGCGATAAAAGCGTTCAATGTATTCCAGGCAATCGCTTTAGCTCCTGCAATGGAACTCCAGATATGCGGGTCTACGCCACCGTGATGATGGTGGTGATGTGTTCCCTCTCCGGCATGGGCATCATGATCGTGTACATCATGCCCATGGTCATGTTCTTCTGCAGTCTCTTTCAACAGATTAAATCCTTCCGAAGTATCGAAGAACGTCAATTTCGGATTATTCTCACGTATCTTATCCATCCACGCCAGTTCGAAGCCGATATGCCCGATTTGCAGGTAAGCGACACTTCTGCCGACCTGTATCATCTGTTGGGGAGTAGGGTCGTACGTTTCAGGACTTTGTCCGGCCGGAACCACACAATTGATCTTAAATTTATCTCCCGCTATCTGCTCTGCAAAATAACGTTGGGGTTCGATCGTAACAGTTACGATCTTCTCATCCGTCTGTTTGGTCACACAGGCCGTCAACAAAAGGATCGAGAGGATGGTGATCAGTATACTCGTTTGTTTCATCTTTTATTTCTATCACAATTCGTACAAAGGTAGTAATTTTTTGGTACTCTTCCACATTTCAAAGTAAAGGCGACACCCATAATTGACTTTGACAATTTGACCTGACAAATCGTTTTTCCCTAACTTTTTAATACGTTAAAAAATATTAGTCGTCATACTAATTTCATTTAGTCGCTATATTAATCCCATTTACATGGGATAGTAATATCATTTTGTCAATCACTAAAATCAGATATTCACCGTATCTTTTGTAGAAAACCCCACTCCAATATGGAAAAATTCCCCACTTGGCAAAATCATATCATTTTATCGGACTGCCCGGCTGAAATATAAATCGTCTGTTTACAACCATTTAGCATAAAAGATAGTTCATTCTGCATTTTTGGCACGGATATTGGATAATAGGAGCAAAAGGCAAATTAAGGTATTAGTTTTAGGTTTTTAAGTAAAAAGAAAAAGTATGAAAAAGATTGTTTTAATGGCAGTGATTGCCATGTGCGCCGCTTTTACGTCACAGATCCAGGCACAATACACACCGGGTAATGACAAAACAGAAGTTGAAAAGCAAGATAAGTTCTACGAGATAGACATTACAGCCATTCCCCAAATTCTGCAGGAGGGAGTGAATAATGCTTATCAGGATTGCCGAATCAAATCGGTTTACGTATCCAATAACAGCACGTATGTAAAATATAAAGTGGTACTGGAAACACGTGAAGGTAAAGAAAAGAAAGTTTATTTCGATGATAAAGGCGTAGTGGTCAAAGAACACAGTTACTTCAAAGACTAATTGATTTTCAAAATAAGCCCGATCTCATTCATCCTGTTTTTATAGGCATCAGAGGTATAGGATTCTATTTATTTGAAAAAAATATTCCATTCTTCGTTAGGGTAAACCGGAAGTGGTGTGTTATTATAACGAAAGGGCCCGAACGGGAACCTGAATCAATACGAAAGAATGGAAAAAGAATTGCTACATAAATATTTCAGAGGCGACACTTCCCCACAGGAAGAAAAACAGGTTATGGATTGGGCGGAGGCTTCGGCCGGTAATTACCGGCAATATCTGGAAGAGCGCAAAATCTGGAACGCACTCTTAATTCACTATACAACATCTGCTGAGAAGGTTGAAGCCTTCTCAGCTCAGAATAAATCATTTATTCTTTGGAAAATAGGTAGTATTGCTGCCTCCATAGCTTTACTGATATCCCTATCCTGGATTATTTTCACCGCCAACAAAGAAGAACCGCAAAGCCTGCAGGCTGTCATGGTGCCGGCCGGGCAACGAGTACAACTCGTCCTGGGAGACGGCACAAAAGTGTGGCTGAACTCTAAATCGACCTTCACTTACCCTACCTCTTTCGGAAAAAACATACGAGAAGTAGAATTGGACGGAGAAGGTTATTTCGAAGTTACGAAAAACGAGAAAGCCCCTTTTATTGTCAAGACCAGAAAATACGACATCAAAGTATTGGGTACGACATTCAACGTATCTGCCTATCAAAATAAACTGAGTGCATTTGAAACCTCCCTGCTGGAAGGTGCGGTCGATGTATCCACCGGTGACCAGACTGAATGGATATCGCTCACGCCGAACGAAAAGGTGACGGAAATAGATGGTATCCTACAAAAAGACACGATTAACAATCCGGAACATTTACGTTGGCGGGAAGGACTGATCTGCCTGGATGACGAACCTTTTGAAAACCTGATGAGAAAGTTCGCCGTGTATTATGGCATCGACATTGTTATTAACAATCCGAATGTATTGAAATACAAATGCACCGGAAAGTTCAGGCAAACCGATGGTATTGAATATGCCTTGAGAGTTCTTCAAAAAGACGTAAAATTCAAATACCTCAGAAACGACGAATTAAATTCAATTACAATTATATAATTTATTCACCTTATAATCTATAAATCATGAACAGGGATCCATAATAAAAAAAGAAAGCCGGAAAATGTCCCCACATCTTCCGGCCGGAGCTAACAAGAGACGACTTTTTAATTATCTCATTATTAACATTTAAATCCACACAAAGTTATGATAAATTTTCTTTGTCAAACCTTTTTTGTGCCTAAAAAGCGCAAATCAAACCATTTGGGACGGATTATGAAATTATCAACATTCCTTCTGTTAACTTGCACATTCACTTCCATTGCGGGAAATGTAAGTTCTCAGAACGCCAAAGTTACTCTGAACGAGAATAACGTGGCAGTCAGCAAAATCTTAAATACAATCGAGTCGCAAACCGATTATCTGTTCATTTACAACAAGAATAATGTAAATGTAAACCGTGTGACTTCCGTGAAAGCAAAAGACAAAACTGTGGACAAAGTGTTGTCCGATCTTTTCAACGGAACGAATATAACCTATGAAATGGAAGGCAAACACATTGTGCTCTCCATGAAAAATAACATTCCTGGGAAAAGCATCAGTTCTCAATCCCAGCAGGACGGGAAAACGATCACCGGTATTATCAAAGATAAAAGCGGACTGGAAGTGATCGGTGCCAATATCGTCGAAAAAGGGACCACGAACGGTACCATTACAGACATAGACGGTAAATTCTCCCTGACCGTACAACCCGGAGCAACGTTGCAAGTTTCTTATATCGGTTATAACACCAAAGAGGTAAAGGTTGGCAACGAATCTACCCTCAACATCCTACTGGAAGAAGACAGCCAGGCACTCGACGAGGTGGTAGTGGTTGGTTACGGTGCCCAGAAAAAGGTAAACCTGACCGGTGCGATCACAACCGTTAAAATGGAAGATGTCGTAGGTAACCGCCCGGTCGGTAATACGGCACAGGCTTTGGAAGGAGCAATCCCCGGTCTGCAGGTCAGCCGCAACAATGGTAAACCGGGTACAACCATCAATATGAACGTTCGTGGCGCAACCAGTATCAATGACGATACGAACGGCGCCCCGCTGGTATTGGTCGACAACGTACCGATGGATATCGACCTGCTGGATCCGAATGATATTGAAAGCGTTACGACCTTGAAAGATGCCGCCGCTTCAGCGATCTACGGCGCCCGTGCTGCTTTCGGTGTAATCCTGATCACAACCAAACAGGGGAAAAAAGATACACCGATGCGTGTAAGCTATAACAATAACTTCTCTTTCTCCACTCCGGCTGCCCTGCCGAATAAGGTCGACCCTTATACAACGGTTCAAACATATGCCAATATGGGACTGAAACGTTATTATGGCGGACAAGATACGGAACAATGGCTAGGATACCTGGACGAATATCGCAACGGACAACACAAGGATGGTTATGTATGGTCGGACGGTGTACGTTACAACCTGGCTCCGACCGATGTGATCGACGATATGATGGATAATTTCGGCTTCCAGCAACAGCATAATGTTTCCGTAACAGGCGGTAGCAGCAAAGCTACTTACCGCGTATCTTTCGGTATGATGGACGAAGACGGTATCCTGGTGACTGACAAGGACTCTTACAAACGTTATAATGCATCTGCATTCGTTAGTATGGATGCCAACAAATGGCTGACTTTACAGGCAGACTTCCGTTATACGGATTCGAAAACATCGACAGCGCAGTCCGGAACTTCCGAACATGGGGAAAATGCGATTTGGTCATTTGCCAGCAGTATGCCGAGTATGTGCCCGCTGGGTTATGACTATGCCACCGAAGATGATAACGAATTACTGCCTTACGGTACGCCGTCCAACCTGTTGCGACTGGCTTCACCTAAAATCAACCGGGCAAACAACACCCGTATCCTGGGCCGTGTCATGATCAAACCGTTTACAGGTCTGGACATCATCGGAGAATACAGCTTCAACCGTAACTGGGGTTCGGAAAAACAGTTCAATGAAATTTATAAATATATTGCACCCGTAACAGGAGAAAAGAAAGATACTTATACGAACTCAAAGTATCAGATGAAACAGTTCTTTGAAACGACGAATGCGATCAACATTTTTGCGACCTATTCCAAAGATATCGACGATCATTCTTTCTCTGTCATGGGTGGTTACAACCAGGAAAACTGGTATTACGAATCACTGAAAGCGACCCGTGAAGATCCGATCAACCAGGGGTTGCCATCTATCTCACAATCTACCGGAACGATCACTTCCGAAGATTCATTTAAAGAATATGCCCTTAGAAGCTTGTTCTATCGTCTGACTTATTCTTACAAAGGCAAATATCTGGTAGAAGCCAACGGACGTTATGACGGTTCGTCGCGTTTCCCGAAAAACGACCGCTTCGGTTTCTTCCCTTCTTTCTCTGCCGGATGGCGTATTTCGGAAGAATCATTTATGGAAGATACAAAAGACTGGATGAACAACCTGAAAGTGAGAGCTTCCTGGGGTAGCATCGGTAACCAGAATGTGGATTATTATGCTTATCTGCCGACGATCGATGCTAAAAACGACTATAACTGGATTCTGCCGGGCACAGATAAATATGTAACAACATTAGGTGTTCCGGGACTGGTAAGTTCATCATTTACCTGGGAAACAGTCAATACTCTGGACATCGGTGTCGACCTGAACCTGTTCAACCGCCTCGGCATTGTTTTCGACTGGTACCAACGCGATACGAAAGATATGCTTACAGCAGCCAAACCGTTACCGGCCGTACTGGGTGCAACAGCACCGAAAGTAAATGCGGCTGATATGCGCAGCAAAGGTTGGGAATTGGCTATTACATGGAGCGACAAGATCGGTAAGGATATCCGTTACAATATCGGCCTGAACCTGTATGACTCTCGTTCAAAGATTACTAAATACAGTAACGACGATAACTTGTTGACTTATACAGATGCTTCAGATAACAATATCGAAAAAATGTATTATCGCGAAGGTATGGAATTTGGTGAAATCTGGGGGTATACAACAGATCGCTTCTACACGGAAAACGACTTCGTTGATGGAAAGCTGAAAGATGATATTCCTGTATTCCTGGGCCAAAACAGAGATAACGTAAAGCCCGGAGATATCTTATACAAAGACTTCGACGGCGACGGAAAGATCAGTAACGGAGACAACTCGGAAAACAACCCGGGCGACCTGCGCAAAATCGGGAACAGCACTCCACGCTTCCAGTATGGTATCAATGCCGGTATCTCTTATAAAGATTTCGACCTGTCTTTATTCTTCACCGGTGTCGGCAAACGCGATTTATGGATCAGCGATCTATGGGCTCCTAACGGACAGTTCGTTTCTTCCGTATTCGACTACCAGACCGATTACTGGCAGGAAGACAACCAGAATGCTTACTATCCGAGAGTATACGGAGAAGGCGGTAACAACAGTTACAACAACAAACGCCAGACCAAATATCTGAAAGACGGTTCGTATGTACGCTTAAAGAACCTGACTGTCGGTTATAATTTACCGGCCGATCTGTGCAACAAACTGTACATTCAGAAACTGAGAGTATTCTTCAGTGGTGAAAACCTTTTCACATGGCATCATCTGCCGGAAGGTTATTATCCTGACTCATACAGCATGGCACCGGGTAGCAACAAAGTAAACGCTAATATTGAAGGCGACTCGAAAGCTGCAGGATGGTCATATCCGTTGATGAGACAATTTTCTTTTGGTATTAATGTAACATTCTAAAGTAAAGGAGATTCACTATATATGAAAAAGTTATTAATAAGTTTCCTGACAATAGGCGCCACCCTGTTCCAGTCATGTCTGAACAACGACTATCTGGAAAGACTTCCGCTCGATAAGCAGACAGAAGAAACCGTTTTCGTGAGTTATGACAATTTTAAAACATACTCCTGGAAATTCTATACCTATCTGACAGCTTATGCCGGACCGACAGCGATCAAAGGAGGACCTAACGAAAAATATATTTTCGATAGTTATTCCGACAATGGTTTTTACGGGAATCCGGGCAGTGAGAATCCCTGGACATGGCCTGAAAAAACAACCGTTCCCAGTACGGCCGACGAATGGAGTAAACCGTACGAACGTATCCGTGCCATCAATATCATGCTGGATAACCTGGACAATTCACAAATGACAGAATCGGAAAAAGCGCATTGGCGCAGTCTCGGATATTTCTTTAAAGCGAATGAATATTACCGTTTGATCGCTCATTATGGAAGTGCTATCTGGGTAGAAAATGCCTTGAAAGATACCGATACGGAAATTTTGTATGCCAAAAGAACTCCTCGTACGGAACTGGCAGCCAAAGTTTTGGAAATGCTGGAATATGCCAAAGAGAACATTAATCCGGACGGTGACGGAGAAAATACGATCAACCGTGATGTTGTCTGTGCACTGATCTCCCGTTACGGACTGTTTGAAGGAACCTGGCAGAAATATCACAGTATCTCTGACGGTCTGAAATATCTCCAGGCAAGTTTCGATGCTTCAAAGGAACTGATTAACGCGCATCCGACTGTGCACAATCATTACGATGAACTATTTAACTCCGAAGAATTACAAGGCACGACAGGCATCTTGCTTTACAAGAACTTCCTGTCTGACGGAAAAGGTCACAATATGACCCGTTACGTAAGAACATCTTCCCATTATTCGGAGATCAGCTCGGATGGTATCGCTGCTTATCTTTGCCAGGACGGTAAACCGGTCTATACCAGCGAACTGTTCGAAGGAAATAAAGAAACAGGAGACGCCGATGTATATACCGAATTCAGAAACAGAGACTACCGGTTATATTATAATGTATGTCCGCCTTACAAGGTGAACAGCCCGTCAGCAACCAATATGGATATGTCGAAAGTCACGTTCACGGACGATCCGAGAGATAAAGAGTACATCGACCTGATGGCTCAGATCTCGAATACAGCCGGTTCGACAAAGACACTTCCTGCTCTACAATGGGCCGGACAGATATTACGTGAGGTTCCTCATTTCCGCGAAAACTCATATAATATGGGACAAGGTTTTATGACCTCTTACGGCGGTTACTATGTATGGAAATATTATAATACAGTTACTCCGGTCAACTCGGCAGGTAGCGTAAACTCCACCGACTTCCCGCTGTTCCGTATGGGTGAAGTGATGGTAAATCACGCAGAAGCAGCTTGGGAACTGGGGCAGTTCAACCAGAGCGTTGCCGATGCTACGATCAATGTATTACGCAAACGAGCACATGTCGCAGATATGAAAGTCGGCGAAATCAATGCTTCATTCGACCCGAAAAGAGACCAGAGCGTCGATCCGGTTTTATGGGAGATCCGTCGTGAACGCCGTGTGGAACTGATGTTCGAAGGGTACCGTTTCGATGACCTGCGCCGCTGGAAAAAGGCTGAATACATGAATACACAACAATTCGGTGTTTACCTGAAAAAATCAGACCTGGAAGACACACGCCATATGGGTGATAAGGCCAATCCGTCCAACTTCAAACTGAAACTGGACCGCAACGGTGATGAAGGACGCATCGTATTCTTCAGTAAACCGGTTGGATGGGTAGACCGTCATTACCTGTTCCCGTTGCCTAGCAACGAACTGCTGCTGAATCAGAATCTGGATCAGAACGAAGGTTATCCACGTTCCAATGCTGAATAAATAGTTTAAATTCCATGAAAAGAAATATTTCACTCTACAGTCTCTGCCTGCTCACTGCAGGCAGCAGTACTGTCTCCCTGGTAGCTAAGGAGAAAACAAATGTCGTTTTTATCCTCGCAGACGATCTTGGCTACGGTGACCTGAGTTGTTACGGACAGGAAAAATTCCAGACCCCTAATATAGATGAACTGGCACAACGGGGTATGCGTTTTACCCAGTGCTATTCAGGGACGACGGTCAGTGCCCCCTCCCGTTGCAGCCTGGTGACCGGCAGACATACCGGAAATGCCTGCATACGTGGTAACTCAAGCGTAAATCCGGATTATGAAGTGGCCCTGCCCACCGGCATAAATACGATCTTCAAGATATTCAAAGAAGCGGGATACAAAACCGGAGCATTCGGCAAATGGGGTTTGGGAGAAGTCGGCAGTACCGGCGATCCGAACAAGCAGTTCGTAGATACTTTCTTCGGATATAACAGCCAGCTTCTGGCGCACAATTATTATCCCGACCACATGTGGGACAACGACAAGCGAGTCGACTATCCGGAAAATGCCAACGGAGCCTACGGCACTTATTCACAGGATGAGATCCATAAACATGCCCTAAAATTCATCGACGACAATAAGGAAGAACCATTCTTCCTGTTCATTCCCTATGTATTGCCTCATGCCGAATTGTTGGTGCCGGAAGACAGTATCATTCAAAAGTTCAGGGGAATGTATCCGGAACAACCTCACCACGGAACAGACTCCGGCCCTATGTTCCGCAAAGGAGGATATTGTTCACAGGTCTATCCGCATGCGACATTTGCGGCTATGGTGTATCGTTATGATGTCTATGTCGGACAGATTGTCGCCAAACTGAAAGAAGAAGGACTCTATGATAACACCCTGATCATTTTTACCAGCGATAACGGTCCGCACCGCGAAGGAGGAGCCGATCCCGAATTCTTTAACAGCAACGGGATTTATCGCGGGATCAAAAGAGACTTGTATGAAGGGGGGATTCGTGTCCCGATGATCGCAGCATGGCCCGGACAGATCGAAGAGGGAACCATCTCTCATCATCCTTGTGCCTTTTGGGATATGATGCCGACTTTCGCCGAAGTTATCAACACTAAAAAAGCTCCCGAGTGCGACGGTATCAGTATCCTTCCGACATTAAAAGGTGAAAAAAATCAGAAACAACATGATTATTTCTACTTTGAATTCCATGAGATGAACGGTCGACAGGCTATTATCAAAGGGAACTGGAAACTGATCTTACTGAATATCCAGAAAGAGCCGAAATACGAATTGTACAACATTGCTGCCGATCCGTCCGAAGTGCATAACATGATCGACCGTAATCCCGAAAAGTTTGCCGAACTGAAAACATTAATGGAACAGGTCCATACAAAAGATGCAAACTGGCCTTTATTATCTACTGAATTTTAAACGATAGTTGATTTTAATGAATATAAAAGCGGTTGCCCGAAGATATCTTTTCCGATACTTTCGAGCAACCGCTTTTTTTGAAAACAATTAAATAATTTTATTCTATCCACAAAAATATCATACATTTGCAGACGAGATACGAGGAGATTTCTTAAATTTATCCACATAGTTTTAAACAATTCAAATACTCATTAATGGAAAATCAGTCTGATGAAATACTGTGGTCACTTTATCTGAAAGGGGACAAAGAAGCCCTTGAACAGATATACAGACGATACTATCCATTACTTTTGAATTACGGATGCAGACTCTCTTCCAATCAGGAACTGGTACAGGATTGTATTCAGAATTTATTTATAAAACTGATGTCTAAATCACGAAACTTATCGGATACACCCTCTGTAAAAGGATATTTACTTAAAGCCTTCCGCAACAATTTGCTTGACAGCCTTGAAAAAGAAGAGAAGCACAATGATTTCATCTTTATCGACGAAATACCGGAAGTAGATCACGCTACCACCGAAGAAGAAACGGCCCTCAAAGAAGAAATAAGTAATCTGTCGTCGGCCTATCAGGAACTTTCTGCCAAGCAAAAAGAAATATTATATCTTTTTTATATCAAAGGCATATCTCACAAAGAGATCGCCGACATATTGAATATCAACTATCAATCAAGCAAAAACAGACTTTCTCAGTCACTCGTACAATTACGTAAAATATTTTTCCTGAATAAAAAATGACTTTTTTCGGTTTCTTACAAGTACCTTTTCTCAATTTCACCGTACTTATAATAGAGAGACAATGAAAAAAGCATGAATAAAACAGAAAACAACATACGAAAAACTTCTTTCAAAAAGGCCGGACAGGCATTGATTGATAATATACAGGAGGCCGAAAAGGTCGACCTGCAAAAAATTGAACAATCTCTGGAAGATCTAAAAAACAGATATCAGAGACGACACAAACAAAGAAGACTATGGCTTTATGCGGCTTCCGCTGCCGCTTCGGTATTGATAATAACCTTATCGATCAACTTTCTATATTCTCCTAACTCCTACGACTGGGACATATTAGCAACCTCCTTACTAAACGATAGCATACCTCACCAGGAGAAGGAGATCACCCTGATCACCCAAAACGACCGGATGAAACTGTCCAATGAAGCCTCTCTGGAGTATAAAAAAAATGGAGCCCTACAGGTAAACAAAGAAAATGTTACTAAAGAAAGTTCTGTCCGTAACAAAGAAAAGCTCAACCACATTATTGTCCCGAAAGGAAAAAGGGCAACTATAACCTTTTCAGACGGAACATCTATGTATATCAATTCCGGAAGTCATGTTATTTATCCTTCCGACTTTGAAAAAGACAAAAGGGAAATTCTTGTAGAAGGAGAAGTTTACCTCGAAGTAGCCAAGGACCCCAAACGTCCATTCTTTGTTAAGACAAAGGATTTCGATGTAAAAGTATTGGGCACAACGTTTAACGTATCCGCCTACAAAGACGATGCCATAGCTTCCGTTGTATTGGTAGAAGGTAAAGTGGAAGTGGATAACAACAATCACAAAACCACCATCAGACCGAATGAAAAAATCGCTATTACCCAAGGAGAATCAACAGTCAGTACCGTAGATGTAAATGAATATATTTCATGGAAAGATTATATCATGCTGTTTGCTGAGCATCGTGTCGGAGATGTATTTACACGTTTATCACGTTATTATGGTGTTCAAATTGAATACGAACCATCGATAGCTTCATATCTGGTTTCAGGAAAACTGGATTTAAAAAATGGTATAAACAACTCTCTGGATATTCTTACAGAGTTACTGGATATTAAATATGAGACCACCCCGGATGGAAATATCCGGATCTTTCAATAAATGTTTAACCTTAAAAAATATTTGCTTATGAAATAAACACACAAAATGAAAAGGGAATTCCACCTCTCCCCCTTAAGAGAGAATGTATTATGATACAGAAAAAGCCAGACAATACTGTCATATTGCCTGGCTCAGAATAGTATTAATCTAGTTCGTTACTAAAAAATACACACAAATGTATGAAAAAACAAAAGAGTATCAAATCTAAAAGATTTAATTATCTAAAAAGTATTTGTTTGAGTAGCTGTTTATTATGTTTTGCAGGAGAAGCAGCTGCCAATTTCACAGAAAATTATTCAACACAAGTTTATTTTACTGTAAAAATGAATAACAAAACGGTACGGGATGTATTTTCCCATATCGAAAAAAACAGCGAATTCATTTTTATCTATCAGGGTACTAAAATCGACCTGGACAGAAAAGTATCCATAAATCTCAGTGATCAACCGGTTCAGGCAATCCTTCATGAAATTTTTGCAGGAACAAATGAAACCTATACCATAAAAGGCCGACAGATCATTGTCAAAAAAGCCCCGACAAAAGAAAACACCGAGGTTTTAAATTCCAACCAACAGAAAAAAACAGTGGCTGGTTTATTAACCGACGCTGACGGGAATCCGGTTATCGGAGCAACGGTCACTATCAAAGGTACCACCCATGGTGTAACAACTGATATAGATGGTAAATATATACTCAATAACGTCAACGAAGGTGACGTTATTGAGTTCCGATATATCGGATTTAACACGGAAGAAAAAACCTATAAAGGCGAAGCTTCCATCAACATCCGCATGATGGAAGCTACCGTAGGCCTGGAGGATGTTGTTGTTATCGGTTACGGTCAACAGAAAAAAGAGAGCGTTGTTTCTTCATTGAACACAATCGGACCGGCTGAGTTAAATGTAAAACAACGAAACTTGCGTAATACGTTGGCCGGACAAATAGCCGGTGTCATTGCCGTACAACGCAGTGGTGAACCAGGTAACGATGCAGCCGCATTCTATATTCGCGGACAAAGTTCATATGCCGGCGGTACATCCGCATTGGTATTGGTAGACGGTGTTCCCAGAAGTATGGACGATATCGACGTAGACGAAATCGAAAGTTTCACCGTTTTAAAAGATGCTGCAGCAACTGCCGTTTATGGTGCAGAAGGAGCTAATGGGGTTGTGTTGATTACTTCCAAACGAGGTAAAGCACAGAAAACATCTGTCAATTTCAGTGCACAATACAGTATTGTTACTCCGACACGCATGCCTGAAACATTAAATTCTTATGACTACCTGTCATTATATAATGAAGCATTGTGGAATGACCAGGGTAATCCGAACAAAGAATATTTCAATCCCCAATACACCGACGAAACACTTGAAAAATACAGAACCGGGATAGACCGGGATCTATATCCTTCTGTAAACTGGTATGATTTACTACAGAATCACACACAAAGCCAGAGATATACGGTAAACTTCAGAGGTGGTTCCGATAAAGTACGTTTTTTTGCTTCAGGAGCTTACTATTCAGAAGACGGTATCTTCGATTCTACTCCCAAAGAGGATTACAATGCCAATATCGGATTGCAACGTTTCAACCTGCGTTCCAACGTGGATATGGACCTGACAAAAACAACTCAACTATCCATCGACATGAGCGGCCAGTATTTGAAGAAAAATCAACCGGGATATACTTCAGATGAAATCTTCAATTATATCAGCCACTTCCCTGTACATGTTATTCCGATGTACTATTCCGACGGTACAGCCTCGGATCATGGTGCTCCCGGCTGGGGGGTTGAATATCAGCCATACAACATGTTAAACAATAGCGGATACAACAAAACATGGAGTGCTTTCTTACAAACCAAAGTAACGTTGAAGCAAGACCTAAAATTCATCACAGAAGGATTATCAGTAAAGGGGTCTGTCAGCTTTGATGCCGATTTCTATTCAACCATGAAGAGATCGAAAACTCCGCAAACCTTTTATGCATTAGGGAGAAATGAAGACGGAAGCCTCGATAAAAAAACAATCAAAGAAAGTTCTGCTTTAGGTAACCCCGCCATATCCGGTCGTGATGGTACGAAAAAGATCTACCTGGAAGCCTCATTGGATTATCAACGTTCCTTCAATAAAGTACACGATGTAACCGGTATGGTATTGTATATGCAAAAAGAGACGCAATATCAGAATAGAGATAATGGTTTACAACTCTTACCGTATCGCAAGCAAAGTGTGGTTGCCCGTGCGACTTACGGATACGATGACCGCTATATGCTGGAAGCCAGTATGGGTATGACCGGTAGTGAAAACTTTGCGCAAGGCCATAGATGGGGAATTTTCCCTGCCGTAGGTGCAGCTTGGTTTGTCAGCCATGAAAAGTTCATGAGAGGAGCGGAAGATTATATCAGCAAACTGAAATTGAGAGTTTCTTACGGTATAACCGGAAATGATAATATTGGTGAAGATACACGTTTCCCATACAGAGAAAATATTAATACAGGTCTTAACAGTTACAGTTTCGGACTAACACCAGGAGCCAATGGCGGTAAAGGGAACTCTCCTGGCAATGGGATTGCAGAAGGTAGTTTCGCCATGCCTAACCTGTCATGGGAAATTGAAAAGAAACTGAATACTGGTATCGACCTGGGGTTATTCAGAGGTCGTGTCGACTTCAGTGCCGATTATTTCTATAACCGTCGTAGCGATATCTTATTGCAAAGAGAAACCGTTTCAAACGTTTCCGGCCTTCGGGTAAAACCATACCAGAATTTCGGTATTGTTAGAAATCAGGGAGTCGATGCCAATCTTATAGTAAAACAGAAAGTAGGAAATGTAGATCTCTCTGCACGAGGTAACTTGACTTATGCAAAAAACAAGATCCTTGAACGAGACGAAATCCCTCAGAAATACGATTATCAGACATATACAGGAAACTCTATTGACAAGCCGTTGCTATATATAGCGGAAGGACTTTATACTCCGGATGATTTCAATATTACAACAAACGAATACGGCGGCCAGACTTATAAATTGAAAGACGGCCTACCCACCCCCGCAGCTAATGTTGCCCCTGGTGATATCAAATACAAAGATTTGAATAATGACGGTGTCATTGACTCTTACGACCGTACTTATGATCATAAATATTATCAAGCGACACCGGAGATTGTCTATGGATTCGGAGTAAATGCAGAATGGAAAGGATTCTTCGTTGGCGTCTTCTTCCAAGGGACAGCACATACATCTGCCAATATGTTAGCAAACAATTATGCCCTGCTTCCATTCACACAAGGGGTTGATAATGGTTCAGGCCGGACAGAAATTTCAGACCGCTGGCTAGCAGAGAGTCCATACAATCAAGATGTCTTTTTCCCACGTTTGCATACCAGCAACTTCAGCCATAATACGGAGAAGAGCACCTGGTGGTATCGCAATGCAGGATTTCTCCGACTGAAGAACATCGAAATCGGTTATCAATTCAATGATAAAATACTCAAGCAGCTCCGTATGAAAAATTTGAGAGTTTATTTGCAAGGGAACAATGTGGCAGTTTGGGATAACATCAAATTCTGGGACCCTGAATTAGGTAGTGCAAATTCAGGTGCCAAATATCCTATCTGTAGCACATATTCTCTTGGATTAGAAGTCACATTTTAAAAACAACAAATATGAAATTCTTAAATAAAATAACATCAATTGCTTCTGCATGCTTTCTAACTTTAGCCCTCACAGGTTGTAGTGATTATCTGGATGTATCGGATGAAGTGGCAGAAAACCTTACATTAGATGAAGTTTTCGATAACCCCAACTACATGCGCCGTTGGCATGGTAATTTGTTCAACAGTATTTCAGAATATTCCAGTATCGGTAAGAATAAAGCCAATGGATTTTCCGGGGTTTGGGTATCCATGTGTGGAGAAACAACACTTAGTGGTGTCGGTATGAGTGAAATGATATCCGGTTTCACTTCTGCTAATGCGCCATTCCAACAACGCTGGAAAGACTTATATCAATATATTCGTGATGCTAATATTTTTCTGGAAAGAGTAAATCCTAAAGGTAACATTAACGACCAATATCAATTAACGGAGGCAGATGTTAAGAGAATGAAGGCTGAAGCAAAATACCTTATCGCTTACAGTTATTTCTCACTCTTCGAACTGTATGGCCCGGTTCCTATCCTGGATGAACTAGCCGATCCGGAAGATAAAGGCCTGGATTATGCCAGAGCATCCGTAGATGAAACCGTTGAATATATCGATAACTTATTAAAAGAAGTCATCGAATCCGGCAACCTGCCTGAATCAATTATCCAGAATCATTCAGCTACCGGAAACGACCGGTACAATCTGAATGAGATCGTCCGTCCGACAGTGACTGCAGCTAAAGCATTAAGAGCCAAGCTTTGGGTATATGCAGCTTCGCCGCTATTCAATGGTGGTTACAAAGAGACACTGGATGTTGCCAATACCGACGGTAAAAAAATATTTGCTTCTTACGATGCCAACAGATGGCTCACCGCTAAAAGCCGCCTGGAAGATCTATTGAATAATGCAGAACAAAACAAGCACACCTTGTTTACCGTATATAATACAGACGGAACCATTAATCCGGATGAATCGGTCTATCAATTATTCCAGAACTACAATGACGAAATATTGTGGGCTACCGGAGATAACCTTTGGAACGGTTCGACAATGGAACAGAACACCAACCCCAGAGACTGCTACACAGGTTGGGGATATCTTGGAGTTTCTCAGAATTTAGTGGATGCCTTCTTCGTTAAAGACGGATTAACAATCGACGATCCGAATAGCATGTATAAAGAAGACGGTTTTACAGATGTCGTTAACCCATGTAACGAAAGCAAACGGGTGGATACAAATGTATTCAATATGTATGCCAACCGCGAACCTCGTTTCTATGCCGGTGTAGGATATGAAGGTAAAAGCTGGCATATTCAACCGATCGGAAGACCCGATTACACAATCGGATTTGCCAAAGGGGAAGGTTGCGACAACTCATCTGCCGATAACCCTCGTACCGGTTACCTGCCTACTAAATTCAAAAACCGCCAAATCCTGTTTACCGGAAACTATTTGAAGGCCTGGGCACGTCCTTCCATTCTATTCCGTTTGGCAGACTTTTATCTGTACTATGCAGAAGTTTGTAATGAAATAGACCCGAACGATCCCAATATCATCAAATATCTGGATATGGTAAGACAACGTGCCGGTATTCCCGGATATAAAGAACTAGCCGCTTCCGGTAAAAAGAATATTATCGGCAATCAGGAACTGCAACGAAAAATGATTCAACGCGAACGTACTGTTGAATTGTTTATGGAAGGACAACACTACTTCGACATCCGGCGCTGGATGATTTGCGGAGAAGGTGAAGAGGCAGATCAAAGCGTTCTCCATTCAATGAATATGAACGGATACAAAGACCAACCGATCGGAGCCAACAATTCTTTCTTTACCCGCATCGTTCTTGAAAACCGTGCTTGGAGACGTGCCATGTACCTTTATCCGATACCACAGGATGAAATACAAAAAAGCCGGCTTCTGGTTCAGAACCCTCTTTGGTAATAACTAATTAATTATAAAACAGATAAGCCTTATACTAGATAGTTTAGTATAGGGCTTATTCTCTCTTAAATCATATATCATGAAACAAAAAAGATACTTTATTCTTATTTTATCAGGGTTATTCTTTTGCTTTGCTAGTTGTATACACGGAAATAACCCGGATAAAGGCAACGGAAAAGCAAAAACAATCACCTTCCGCGGCATCTATGCCGACGACCCTGCCGGACAGGAAGGTCTGTACAATCCGGAAAGAGGCTTCCGATTGGAAATAGCAGTCGACATTGCCAGCGGGAAAGATGTCTGGAACCCTAAACAATTCCCCGACATAACCAGCCATTTAGAATCAGAGTCCGCTATCTATGCATCAGACAGTGTCAGCCTGGTTCAAAGTTATTTTTATCTCACCGGATTCGTAGGAAAAGCCTTATCGGAAGATGCTTTTACCACAATGGATACCTATTTCAACAAACTAAGAGAATTAGGTAAAAAAGCGGTATTGCGATTTGCTTATGAAACCGCTTTTATGGGAAGAGCGGGAAGCGGCCCTACCCTGGAAGATGTGCTCCGCCATATGGAACAACTGAAACCGTTCCTTGCACAAAACACAGATGTCATTCAAGTTGTCCAAGCCGGATTCATCGGTGCATGGGGCGAATGGCACAGTTCATACCACGGACTGGAAAGCACAAACGACAGTAAGCGTACTATCCTGGAAAAGATAGTCTGGATGACTCCGGAAAACAGAATGGTGCAAGTAAGAGTCCCGGAATATAAAAACCTGATAAACAAAGAAAGTAAATCATATAACAGAGTTTCTTTCCATGATGATTTCATCATTATAAAACCTCATAAATGGGACGGAAACATGCATGAAGGAACTCCTTATTTCAACCAAATTGTTGAAGAAAGTCCTTATTTAGCTGTAGACGGAGAACTTCCCTGGGGTACCTGGAGTATGAATGAAGATCCCGACAATCCGGAAGCCGGATGGATTATCGACGGCAAAGCGACAGCCAGACAGCTTTTCCTTCAGCATTATACTTCGCTCAGTGCCATTCATAATTACAAGGAAAAAGGGACCAAAGATAAATATTCAATGATGTATTGGAAAGAAACTCCTGTGGAAGAAACATTCTTGTCTGAAAACCATATGCCCGTTTCCGACCATTACTTTAGAAATCAGGACGGAAGTCCGGCTACACGAAACGTATTCGATTATATCCGGGATCATCTGGGTTACCGGCTGGAATTACAACAACTCAAAATAAGCGGAACCCTGGTAGCCGGAAAAGAAATCTCGCTGGATCTTTCGCTGATTAACAGAGGTTTTTCTACCTTATTCAATGAGCATCCCGTTTATTTTGTTCTGGTCGATGAGCAGGACCGGGTTACAGAGTTCCTGACCGAGACGAACGTCAACAGCTTTCAACCATACCAACCCACAGATCCGGAGTGTAAACCTTTGCTTCATACCATCAAAGGACAATTTACTATTCCGGAAAATCTGAAAACGGGCAAATACAGAATAGGCCTATGGATACCGGATGGTTCCGAACGTCTGAAATATAATAACCGGTATGCCATTCGTTGTGCCAACGGAGATTCAGAATGGTGGAATTCATCCGACAAGAAATACGGAATCAACATCTTAACGACATTAAAGATAACACACCGCTGACCTGTTAGCCGGTCGGATTAATCCTTTATCTGACCGGCAACACATTCCTCATCATATCGGCAAAAATAGCCGCCATCTTTCGCTGAATGAACTTCTCTTTTCCCCGTTGCGGATGCCAGCCATATGTAACACCATCCGTTTCCTGGGTATCCTGAGCATAGATCAGACTAAACTGGCTACCGGTTACCGGATGGAGAACATTTTTAGAAAACCCGATATACTTATCAAATTCAATAAGCGGAAATCCCCATTTAGCAGCGAGTCGACGGATAGACGAGTTATACACAGTACGGGCATCGTGCCAATGAGTACAGAAAATAATATTTACAGGCTTACCGTATTTATTCCCGTAATATCTGGAATGCTCATTGAATTGCTGATTATAACAATCGGTTATATAACGTTTGATGACATAATCGTATGCCGCCGCATAATTGGAACGGTCGAAAGGAGTTGAATAATCAGTATATTTCTCTTTTAGCTGCGTCTCGTCAAATACATCTTTATCATGCACATGCATAATGATAAATGCATCGACTTCATCCAGCTCCTCCAAAGAATAAAGAGTGCCATCTTCCATTTTATTGGCTGTATTCGCAATCGCTTCCGCACCTACCGCCCGGTTTACAGGTACGGCGTCCAAAGACTCACATCCCAATTCAAACCATCCATTCTCCGGGGAAGCAAAAGAAGCCCCGGTCAACAATAAGGTATATTTCGCAGAATGGACATTTTCCTGTCCGAATAAAGGCATTACACTCAACAGTACGACAAATATTAAAAACAGTTTTTTCATCATATCTATAGAATTTTTAGATTATCCCATTAGCAAAAATACATCATATTGATATAAAAACATCACGTATGTCCGCTTATTATTAACGAATCCAAGAAAATGTATTACATTTGCACGTTTTAATTTTTAATTCAATCGATATAGACCATGAAACTTGCTTCAATTCTTCATTGTTGCGTGCTTGCATTTTGTATTTGTTCATGCAACAAACAACCAGTTCAACAAACAAACGGAGATATACTTATTGCAGACTCCCTATTGAACAATATCCTTACGAAATACAACGTTGAAAAGTATGGATTACTTTCAGAGACTTATCCTGTCAATCCGGAAAACACCGTCACTTATCTTGCCGAAGGAACCGAACAGAAAAAGGGACAGGAAGTATCTTTCCTATGGCCTTATTCCGGTATGTTGTCCGGTTGTATCTCGCTGTATGAGGTCACCGGAAATGAGAAATACCTGAAAATACTGGAAGAACGCATCCTTCCCGGCCTTGAAAAATACTGGGACGACACACGTACCCCGTTCTGCTATCAAAGTTATCCGATGTTTAACGGTGAAAGCGACCGTTTTTACGATGATAACGACTGGCTTGCCATTGATTACTGCAACCTATATGCACTCACCCAAAACGAACGCTATCTGAAAAAAGCAGAAGAATTATATGCTTATATTTTCAGCGGATGGGACGATATGTTGGGCGGAGGTATCTATTGGTGCGAACAGAAAAAGACATCCAAAAATACCTGTTCAAATGCGCCCGCTACCGTTTTATGTATGAAACTGTATAATCTGACAAAAGACCGGAAGTATCTGGAACAGGCTGTAGCAACCTACAACTGGACAAAGGCAAACCTCTGTGACCCGGCAGATCATGTCTATTGGGACAATATCGGACTCGATAAAACGATCGGCAAAGCCAAGTTCACATATAACAGCGGACAGATGATCCAGGCAGGCGTACTCCTTTACCAGGCAACTTCAGACGAAGCCTTCCTGAAGGATGCACAAAACACGGCAAAAGGAGCTTATAAACATTTTTTGCAGAAACGCACTGGTATTAATGGAAAAGATGCTTATTTTTACCCCTCAAATCCGTGGTTCAATGTCATTTTATTGCGCGGTCTTCTTGCTTTGGCTAAAGTGGATAACAAGTATGAATTTGTTAATACCATGGCGGATAACGCCCGTTATGCCTGGCAATATACACGGGATGAAAACGGATTCCTTGGGAACGACTGGGCCGGGATTGATAATAAAAAGTTCAAATGGCTGTTAGACAACGCCTGTATGATCGAACTTTTTGCAGAAACAGGTAACATTCAATAAATAAAATAATAAACCCATGACTACACGTAGAAACTTTCTAAAATCCGGAGGTTTGTCTTTGGCAGGTCTGTTGGTCGGGCAGAAATCATTTGCTCATTTAGCAGAATCGGCAACACCAGGCGCCCCTCTCGTATCTAACACATTACAGTACACTTGCCAGCGTCCGGCACCGGAAAAACGCCAGTTCACTTCCGCAGCAGTCGAAAAGGCAATCCAGACGACAAAAGCCAAGCTGAAAGATCCGAAACTGGCATGGATGTTCGAGAATTGTTTTCCCAACACACTCGACACGACTTGTGAGCACAAAATGGTGAACGGTAAACCCGACACTTTCGTCCTTACCGGCGATATCCACGCGATGTGGTTGCGCGATTCATCCGCACAGGTTTTCCCGCATATCATTTTTGCAAACGAAGATCCGAAAGTAAAAACAATGTTGGCAGGTGTTATCAACCGCCAGACCTGGTGCATCAATATCGATCCGTACGCCAACGGCTTCAACGAAGGCCCGACAGGCAGCGAATGGGAAAGCGACCGGACAGATATGAAAAAAGAACTTCATGAGCGTAAATGGGAAATCGACTCACTCTGTTATCCGATCCGCCTGGCTTATCACTTCTGGAAGAAGACCGGCGACACCTCTCCTTTCGATGCTGAATGGGAAAAGGCAATGAAAACCGTCTACAAAACGTTTATCGAACAACAACGCAAGGACGGACTCGGTCCGTATCGTTTCTCCCGTAAGACAGACCGTCAGGGGGATACATTGTTGAACGACGGCTACGGTAGCCCGGTAAACCCTGTCGGATTGATCGTATCTTCTTTCCGTCCGTCTGACGACGCGACCCTGTTCGGTTTCCTGATCCCGTCGAATATGTTTGCCGTCACTTCACTCCGCCAGCTGGCTGAGATGATGCGCGACATCAAAAAGGATAACGACTTTGCCCGCCAGTGCGACTCATTAGCCGACGAAGTTGCTGCCGCCATCGAAAAATACGGAATCGTAGAACACCCTGAATTCGGAAAAGTATATGCTTTCGAAGCAGACGGTTTCCATAACCATGTATTCATGGACGATGCCAACGTACCCAGCTTGCTGGCTATGCCTTATCTGGGATGCATCGACGTGAATGATCCGGTCTACCAAAATACCCGTAAACTGGTTTTAAGCCCGATGAATCCTTATTTCTACAAAGGGAAAGCCGGTGAAGGTATCGGAGGTCCGCACATTGGATTCGACTTTATCTGGCCGATGAGTATCATTATGCGTTGCAATACCACCAACGATAAAGAAGAAATACGTCATTGCGTCAAAATGCTTCGTGATACGGACGGCGATACCGGTTTCATGCACGAATCGTTCCACAAAGACGATCCGAAAAACTTTACCCGTTCCTGGTTTGCATGGGTAAATACCCTGTTCGGAGAAATGATCTACCGCCTGGTAAAGGAAGGAAAAACAGATATTCTGAACAATCTGGGATAATAGAAAATAATAAAGTTATCCAAGGCTATTTATCAAACAAGGCAAAACCTTGTTTGATAAATAGTTCCTGTAAACTATCACTATCTTCCAGTCTCATTAAGCCAAATCCTATGACCAACTAATCGTTAACTCCCGGCTTTGTATAGCTAGCCTGTACAGGATAATCCGCCAACTTGTACACCATGGAGAATCTCCCTGTACACCTTGTCCCGGCACCCTGTACTCCCTGGTAAAAAAGAGTCCTGACCTTTGAATTAGTTTATAGGGAGAAAGATATTACTTTCCCGGCTTCCTCCACCTAGTTAGTCTTATTTCCCATTTGCCTTAAAAGGTATTCTACATTAATAAAATGCCGGGTATATTCCGCATGCATCTTTCTTGCAACTGAACTCGCAGCTGCCCTCTGTATTTCAGGCATGCCCCGTATACTTGCAAAGTATTCCGAGATTTCTCTTTAAATCTTTACGTAGGATACTTAACACTTCAAATTCACTAAAAAAGGGGAAGAGTATTCTCCCGAACGCTCTTCCCCTATTTCGTTAACCATCAATTTTGTTAACTTTATGTACTCTTTAAATGGTAGTATTATTCTAAAGCCTTACCTGCAGCCATCGGCCAATACGGATTCTGATACATTACCGTAGTGTTTATATCTTCCGGGTTGGTAGCAGCAAGCTGCATATCCTGCAAACCGATCGGACTCAGATAGAATGCTTTTCTCCAGGTCAATCCATCATAAAGCTGGTTGTTGATACTGGTCCTGCGCAGTGGACGCAGATACTTACTATCTTCCTTCCGGGAAACGTTTGCTTCGGTCGTACCGTCGGCAACAACTGCCGATACTTCCACTCCGTCTACTGTTTTTGTATACTTCAGATAAGCGGCATCCCAGAAGTTCACACCCTCAATGACATAAGGCTTCGTAAGCAGCTGATCCCAGGCACGCCACCGGATCAGATCGTCCCAACGCATGCCTTCGCCATTGAATTCGCAACGACGTTCGCGACGGATATTGTAAAGTGTCGGATCCACCAACTGATCGCCGGAATAAACAGCCAGGTCGTTTTCATTACCCAGATTGGTTGCAGAGATGGTTTTCGAGAAATCTTCATCCACACCGGCACGACGGCGGATGGCCTTCCAATATCCCTGAGCTTTAGCATCGAGCGAACCGTTTTTCTCATAGCATGCTTCCATATAGTTCAGATAGGCTTCCGCAGCCCTGAAAATGACACAGCCGTTACTACCCAGCAATTCATCATTCTTATTCTGGTCGTAATCATAGGTATAAGCCTTGCGCGGACGGTATCCGGTGATATCCCGGTTTTGTTCGGCATCTGAAATGATACGGAAATTTGTCATATGTACTACGACACCCGTATCAGCTATAACAGGGTCTTTCGTATCGCTGCGCTGCACGTCTTCTTCTCCCCAGACAAACAATTGCAGACGTTCGTCGCGGTCTTTTTTCTCCTGCGACACAGTGACATCTCCGTGATAGCCCGAACCGGCGGCATAAATGGGCAAACCATTCTTCATCAGGAAAGTATTGACCAATGCACGAGTCATCCCGGTACGGTCGCCTACCTGCAAACGGGTAGGCACGCAATGGGAAATACTCAACCCTTTATTATACTGCTTCCATAGCAACACTTCGCTAATCCCTGACGCATCCGGCGTACTGAACATTTCGAAATAGGGATTCCAACCGTACACCTGTCCGTAAACAGGATTCATCACATGAGAATTATCTGTCAGCGTGGACTGATCGGCAACTGCAGCTGCCGCCTCCATGGCCTGACTCAGGAAAAAGTCTATCTCGCCAGGTATATCGAACGATTTACCGCTGTTATAATCCATTTTAGCTCCCGGCCAGTTCGCATCGCCCGGTACACGGCCCGTGCCCTGATGGTATTTTTCGAAGGTAGCCTCAAAAAGGGCGACTCTCGATTTCAGCAGCAGCGCTGTTTGTTTATTGATACGCTGGTTCATCTGAAATCCCTGATCCTTAAGACGGGAAATGGCTTCATCGAGGTCTTTCAGGATAAAGCGGGCCACTTCATTGCGGGGAGCCCGTTTGCTGTGTTCGATAAGCACGTCACTCTGGTCGGGCAACACCTCCTCCACGATCGGGAAATCACCATATTTGACAAGGGCCACATAATAACTCAACGCACGAAAGAAATAGGCTTCCCCGATATAATGACGAAGCAGATCACTCGCTCCCTGGATAGTTCCGGCTTCTTCTTTAGGAAGCACCTGTTCGAACAGATAGTTCCATACACGGGCACGGGATAACAAACCTTGTGTGGTCTTACCAGCTGACACCTGCCAGTTTCCGGCAAAATAATTAAGGTTGCCTTCGTCTGCGAGCAGGTTATCGGTATTGGCATCATTACGTTGCACGCCGGAATTCCAGGCCGTTTGATGAAACATCTTGGTTCCGTTGGAATTTTCGAGTTGGGAATCGTAATAATTAAGCACGTAATTACCCACCTGATCCACTGTGGTGAAATAAGATTCCGGAGTTATCTGGCTGATCGGTGCACGTTCCAGAAAATCGTTACATGACGTCATTGTCAATCCGCCGATACCGACCAATGCGCCGACATATATATGTTTTAATTTTAGTCTCATATTCATCCAATGAATTAAAAGTTTACATTTAAACCGATTGAAATAGTTTTCTGCAAAGGATAAAGTTTACCGTCTCCCCAGTCGCTGCCCAGCAATTCAGGATCGAATACACCGCTGATATCAGATAAAGTCAGCAAATTGTCACCGGAAACGTAAATACGAACCGATTCCATCCCTGCTTTTTGTGTCCATATTCTCGGTAGGGTATATCCGATCTGCATATTTTTTAAACGTATATAAGCTGCGTTTTGTAAATACCGGGTTTGAGTACGCTGGTTTTTGTCGGTATTGAAATAGGGTTTCGGATAGTAAGCTCCGGTGTTGGCTCCTAATGGGTCGCCTTCCGGACGCCAATAATCCATATGTTCGCTGAAGGCACAAGATTGCCATTGGCCGCCTTGTGCACCCCAGAAATACGGACCGCCCAACATATAATCTCTTTTCATGATCCCTTGCAGGAAAATAGAGAAGTCGAGTCCGTTCCAGGCACCGTCCAATGTCAGACCGAAGTTATAGCGCGGCGTGTTATTTCCAATGATCTTCATATCACCATGATCGTCGAGCGTATTGGCTCCACTGTCTACACCGTCTTTACCATCCAAATTGGCATACATGATATCGCCCGGTCCCCAGCTTGTTCCCCAGTTAGGCGTACCGCCATTGGCAAGATGTTTGTCCATTTCTTCCTGGCTTTGTGCAATCCCGACCGTCTGGTATCCCCAGATATCCCCCAGAATCTGCCCTTTATAATAAGTACTCAAGGCCATTGTTTCATTCGGATACCGGAGTATCTTACGCAGGTTGTCGGATACCACCAGGCGAACCCCATAATCGAACTTCTGAATACGGTCTCTCCACGACATTTCGAGTTCCCATCCATACGACTTCATATCGCAGTTATTGATTTGCGGAGCATTGGCACCCAAAACAGAAGGCAAAAGAGGAGCCGGCCCAATCATATCATATGTATAACGGTTGTAATAATCGAACGAACCGGTCAGACGGTTGTTGAACAATCCCCAGTCGAGACCGACATTCCATGATTCGATCGTTTCCCAGGTCATCAGGCTGCTAACGATGCCCGGAAGTCCGGCCACATTCTGCTGAGTGCCGTTTATCAACCAACTGGAAGAGGCCGTGCCGGTCGGCATGCTCTGATAGAACGGATACCAGGCATCGGTGCTGTCTGTATTATTATTACCGAGCTGTCCCCAGGATGCTCTTACCTTCAATGTTCCGACTACATCGTTCAAGGGTTCGAAAAATGCTTCACGAGCAATATTCCAACCAGCCGAGAAAGAAGGGAAAAGTCCCCAACGCTGATCACCGATAAAACGGGAAGAACCGTCGTAACGCAGGTTGGCTTCCAACATGTAACGATCGGCATAATTGTAGTTGATACGCCCGAAGAAACCGGCAATAGCACGTTCACGTGCCCAGGAACTTGCTTTCTTATTATCCTGCGTCAGACCGAGCGACGGAACATCCGGTGAGATCAGGTCCGTACCGAAACCTGTCAATCCGCTCGGACGGTAAAGTTCGGCATTAAAACCGGCCATTACTTTAAAGTTATGATTGCCCAGCGATTTGGTATAATCCGAATAGATATTGGTAGAGAAGTAGTCTTCATCCTCACGTGAATCCGATACTTCTGAATAACCGGCTGCACCACCGTTCCAGGAAAGAAGATACGGTTCATTTTTGGCATCGTAAGCATAAATAGGCAATACCGCCCAACTCTGTTTACGGTAGTAAGAACGCATGCTGCCTTCAGCAACGATACGCCAGTCCTTAATTGGTTCGAAAATAGCCTGCAACTGCTGGGTGTACCAGTTCTTCTGGCTGGTTTGTTTACCTCCGTCTTCCAGCTGGACAATTTCCATATCCCGCTGATAATGCCCGTTCGGATCGATAACCGGACAAGTCGGCCAGCGGCGGGCAATATTATGAAAGAACAGACCCGTCAGATAGGTCGGGCGATGATAATCTTCGCGCGTCCATTTGCCAGTGTAGTTTACAGTAACCCAGTCGGCCAGTTTTGCCGAGATCTTTGCATTCATTGTATAACGGTTGAACTTATCGTCGCCATGCCTTAGCAAGCCGGTCTGGTCAAGGAAACTGCCACTGAGCATATAGGTCAGCTTGTCAGTACCACCACTCAGGCTAAGATTATGTTCCGTAGAAGGCACCCAGTCACGATAGAACTCTGAAAACCAATCCGTATTGGCAAAAGCGCCTCCATAGTTATTCCATTTACCATCAGATCCGGCAACAGTACCATAGTATTCCGGTTTGGTAGGGTCGGTGAACTTACCGTCCATATAATCCCTGATATTTTTCATGGCGTCGTCATTGAATATCGGATTTCCTCCCCCATTCGTATTTGCCCTATTCCAATATTGGGCAAATGAATAAGAATCAACCATCTCCGGTACCTGAACGGCATCGGAGAAACGTACATTACCCGAATAATTCACCCGGGTCTTCCCAGATTTACCACTCTTAGTTGTAATAAGGATCACCCCGAACGAGGCACGTGCACCATAGATGGAAGACGAAGCCGCATCTTTCAATACACTGATATTCTCAATATCATTCGGATTGACGGTATTCATATCCCCTTCGATCCCGTCGACCAGCACCAACGGACTACCACTCGATCCCTGGCCAATCGTTCCTCCACCACGGATATTGATATTCAGCGACCCATCGAGCATACCTCCGCTACTGCCTACCGACATATTCAAACCGGGAATAACACCTTGAAGTGCCTGCGATACATTCTGCACCGGGCGAGATTCAAGGACCTTAGAGTCTACCGTACTTACAGAACCTGTCAGATTCACTTTTTTCTGTGAACCATATCCCACAACTACCACTTCATCCAGCTGTTTCGAGTCTTCTTTCAGTTGAATCCGAAGCGAGGATTGTCCTGTATAAGTAATTTCCTCGGAAAGATAACCAACATACGAAACGACCAATATGCTACCCTTCTTCACTCCCGGCAAAGAAAAATTACCGTCCATATCGGTCACCGTACCATTCGTAGTTCCTTTCACCACTACCGTTGCTCCTACTACAGGCCCCATATCGTCCTCTACAACGCCTTTTACCGTCGAAGATTGCTGAGAAACCTGTACCACTATTTCCGGTTCCGCCACCGGGTTCCCGTTAGCACTCATTACCGGAGAAAAAGCCAGTAAAATGCCGGTGATAATGCCTGCTTGTTTTGGGATTTTCAGGAGCAAGGCATTATTCGCATTCGATAAACATAACAGTTTTTTCATGAATTTAATAATTAATTGTTCATTTATCAACATTTTAGATCTAAAAATATCTTCATAAGAAACTTTGATTTTTATGCATCCTGCCAGTAATAATTTTTTGCTCACTGAATCGACAATGACAAAAAACAACAAAGTTCTGCTGGAACTAGGATGAATAAGATGTTGCAAATATATAAACAAATATAATACAAACAAATTTTAACCTAGCTTTTTGTAAATTATTTAATAAAGACCGGGAAATGTTGCCAAAGTAGAGCTTTGTAAGTGTAATGTTACTGAATATTCTTACTCTATCGTCTGTATATATCCATTGAATTATATAGTTCCAGCAGGACTATGTTATTTATACAGAAAATAACAATTCGTTTTATAAGA